>OBIL01000146.1_pt1 | contig 8213 bp, 9 predicted proteins | sample 1503321 | NCBI WGS metagenome assembly OBIL01 (sample SAMEA3696450, study PRJEB22514) | metagenome | biome: water; feature: marine; material: hydrothermal vent | place: Pacific Ocean | collected 2014-08-16 | depth 1514 m | reverse complement strand
GTGCAGGGTATCCAAGAAGAGAGATTTACCAAATCTCCTCGGGCGGGAGAGGAAGGCGTATTTGTGCCCCTCTATCAGCTGCAGAGCCTCTTTGCTCTTGTCTATGTAGAGATAATCCTTCTCGATAATCTCACTGAAGGTCTGTATGCCTACGGGTAGTCTCTTCATCTGCTCTCCTTGTGTGGAGTTTGCACGATTATAGCAAAAGTATAGACGAGGGTTCTCTTGCTTTGTCTAATATTACTTGCATAAAAAGCTCTTTGGTGGATTCTTACAAGGTGTAGGCAATATCTTTACTCCTACGGACCATGACAAAGCTCGCTTTTTGAATAAGTATTGAAATAGACACATACACAATCACCCCGAAGCGGGTCCTTGCTTAAGAGAGGATGGGGTGATAGGATGAGATTTACCTACTTCGTATCGTTTTTGTCATCTTTTTCCAGACTTTTAGCTCTCTTCTCTATCTCGGACTTCAACTCTTGGGCATGAGCGGCTATTCGTTTTTGGGCCAGTATCATGGTAAACTGGGTCAAGCGGGGCAGTATCGCAAGAGATTTCTGTCCGAGTGTGGTGGAGTAAAATTTAGCCAACTCCTTAAGCTCTTTTGCACTGAATTGAGAAGCGTAGGCTTTTGCCAACTCCTTTTTCATATCCTCCCACTGCGTATATCTATCGAAAAATTTTTGATAGATATCCTTGTATGGAGCCATGGCGGGCATTCTTTTTATCTGCACATTCAAAGAGTTGTCCAGAGCGCTTCTTATCCCTTCTCTAAGCTTGAGAGCATCGAAGAGTTCGTATGCGGCCTTTTTCTCCTCTGCCGTTATCTCCTTCTTGATTCCATTGTCGGCACTTTTGTCACTCTCCCCGGCACAAAGCATTCCCGAACCTAAAATACCAGATGCTACGACAGCAAACAAGATTCTTCTCATTATATTTATCCTTAGAAAATTTTCACAAATTGTAACCTTTGTAGTTTAACTGAAGTTTATCAGCAGGCTATGAATAGTATAATTGTCTCGAAAATTCACGATAATGGATTGAAAATGCTCTCTTTACAGATCGAAGGTGAAGCCGAAAGATTTTCGATATATCTCTTGAAGGAAGAGACGACAGAGAGACTCGGTGTCGATTTTTTCGAGCTGCAGGACTCGTATGGAGCCGCACACTTCGGTGAAGAACTCGAAGAGTATATAGGTAACGGTCTGATAGAGTCGCTGGAGAAGAGCGAAGCGGTTTTGATGGAGCCGGACAACATACAAAGCATAGTTCTCGATAGAGGGGATGGTCTGCGCGAAGAGTTTCAAAGCGCTGATCTGACACTCTTCTATCTGCCTTTGGATCACTGTACGGGCATACTCTCAGTAGCCGAGATGGGGGATCTGGTCTATTTTCACAGAGAGCGCGGAAGCCTCTATGCCGATTATAGAATCGACACGGGGCATTCCCGCAATGGCTGTGACTCCATCGGCTGCGGTTTCTACGACTGTCTGGAGTATAGCGGAAGCATCGAGTGTATAGGGAGAGAGTATTACGATTTCGTGTGTGAGCGCATCGATATGAGTAGAATACTCTGCGACGAAGCACGATTCGATGTAGTGAAAATGGACTTCTATGCAAGTCTTATCGAGAGCTCCATATATCGGATAGGAAACGATGGAGAAGGCGGGAAGAGCTTCGCAAAGATAGAGGGCGGGGATAGAAAATTTACGCTGGGCATATAGTCTTCCCGTAACTCTCCGAAAGCCGGGGAAACGCAATAGTGTAAATGCGCTTTTATTCATAAAATCGTACGGAGGCAGAAAAGATGATTTGGGCTATAGGAGATCTTCAGGGCTGTTACGCTCCTTTCGAGCGCTTGTTGAGAGAGATCGATTTCAAGCCCGAGAGAGACAGGCTCCGGCTGGTGGGCGACTTGGTAAACCGCGGAAAAGATTCGCTTGCGGTAATCGAATATCTCTATGAGATAAGAGATAGTGTCGATATCGTTCTGGGCAATCACGATATATCGCTACTGGCCTGTTATATGGGGGTGAAGAGGTGTCACCGCACACTCGAAGCTCTTGTGCGTGACAAACGAATGGAACTATGGTTCGAGTGGCTCAGAAGACAGCCCTTCATACATCTCGACGACAAATTGGGCTATCTGACGGTCCATGCCGGTATCTCCCCCATCTTCGATCTCGACAGAGCCCTGGAGTACAATGCGATTTTGCAAAAGAGACTTGCCGCTGACGACGCATCTTCGTGGCTCGAAAAGATGATGGCGAAGGATGAACCCCTTTTTAGAGAAGATGCCGACGAGCTCTCAAGAGAGAGATACGCTCTTGGCTCCTTTACCAGAATGCGCTACTGCAAGAGAAATGGAGAACTCGAATTTAAATGTAAGAAAGCACCGGGCGAAAAGTGCGAAGAGAGGGATCTTCTCCCGTGGTTCGACTATCCTTCCGCAATAAAACCGGGATACAAGATAGTTTTCGGTCACTGGTCCACGCTGGGATATTTCGAGAGAGACGATATCGCCGCTTTGGATAGCGGTTGTCTGTGGAGGGGCAAATTGACAGCCAAAAGACTCGATACGAACGAGAGGGTTATAGTACAGATCGACTGCCCGGAGGGTATAGAGCCCAAAGGATGAGAACCTATCCCCGGATGAGCTCTGGGAGTGCTCTCCCACCCCCTTTCCTCTCCTCTATTCGGGAGAGGTAGAAAAGAAGAGTATCGGACTATTTGTAGTTTTCGATAGCTTTGCTCAATATCTCTTGTGCCTCTTTTTTCCCTTTGAAGCCGGTCACCTTGACCCATTTGTTCGGTTCGAGCATCTTATAGGTTTCGAAGAAATTCTTGATTTTGTTGAGTGTATGTTCGGGCAAATCGTCGATATCACGAATGGCACTGTATGTCGGGTCTATCTTGTCTGCCGGAACCGCAATAAGTTTCTCATCGATACCGCTCTCATCTTCCATCATCAAGACACCGATAAGCCTCGATTTGATATAACAGCCGGGATAGAGAGGATATTCGGATATCACGAGTATATCCGCCGGGTCACCGTCGTCCGAGAGAGTATTGGCCACGAAACCGTAGTTGGCAGGATAGAACATAGCCGAATACATGACTCTGTCTACCTCTATGGCGCCGCTATCCTTGTCGAGTTCGTACTTTACATTGGAACCGTACGGTACCTCTATGATGGCTTTTACCGCATCGGGATTTTCACCATATCCAATCTTGCTGATATCCATTTCATTTCCTTCTTTCAAAATTTCGACGATTTTAGCATAGTTATACTTTCAATAAAACTCTCTCCAGCATCGAAGTCGGAAGCACTCTTTTGAGGAAAGCAAGTATGTAGGTCGCTTTTGTGATATAGTACCTCGGGGCGGGTTTTTCGCTCAATATTATCTCATGCACCTTGGAGGCTACAGCCTCAGCCGGCAGATTGAAAGGGACCCTCTTCCCCTCTCCTTTCAGTGCCTTTTTATATATCGCGGAGAATCTGGAATTCTCGATATCGAGTCTCTTCAATGTCTCAATAGCGTTCTTTCGGAATCTGCTGCTTACTGGACCGGTATTGAGAGAGATCACATAGATATCTTCATCCGCCAACTCCAGTCTCAGAGTGTCGCTAAGGCCCTCCACCGCATATTTGCTGGCATTGTAAGCCCCTCTCATAGGCAAACTCACCAGACCAAGAACGGAACTGTGCTGAATGATTTTGCCAAATCCCTGCCTGCGCATGACCGCAAGCACCTGTCTCGTACACTCGTGCAGACCGAAAAGATTGGTTTCGAACTGCTCTTTGAGAAGCTCGGTAGGCAAATCCTCTACAGCCCCCATCTGTCCGTAACCTGCATTGTTGAACCAGACATCTATCTTCTTCTCTCTTCTGAGGACTTCCGAAATAACTACGGAGATTTCATCATAATTCCGGACATCGAGTTTCATGGCGTTTTCAAAGCCATCCCTTTTCAGGGAGGCTACATCTTCTTCTCTCTTTGCAGTGGGATAGACTGTGACAAAGCGCTCTTTGAGATATCGCGCCGTCTCTCTGCCTATACCGCTACTGCAACCGGTTATGACCGCCACTATACGACTATCACTCCCCGCTCTCATCCCGAAACTCCTCTTTATCGAAATTTAACTAATCGAAATTCAAGCTATTATACAAGAAACATCGATTGATGCTTACTTGCTCCTATCGATTTGACTTTGAAATATCGAGCTTTACGATACAATATCATTCAAAGATAGAGGAGGGCTGTATAATGAAAAGCAATCTGCAACTTTCACGAATAGACGATTCCATCCTCGAAGCCCTTCCCTCTCCGTGTTGGCTGCTCGAAGAGAGTCTTCTCGAGAGAAATCTGAAGATATTGAGAGATATAGCCGACAGAAGCGACACGAAGATACTGCTGGCGCTCAAGGGTTACGCCATGTGGCACTCTTTCGACCTGGTGGGAGAGTATCTCGACGGCTGTTGTGCCAGCGGACTGCACGAAGCCTTGCTGGGAGCGCAAGAACTGAAAAAAGAGGTACACACCTACTCTCCGGCCTATAGAGAGGAGGATCTCGACGCCATCGCCCGCACGAGCGATCATATGCTCTTCAACTCTCCCTCTCAACTCTCACGCTTCGCAGAAAGGGTAACGAGAGTCAATCCCTCCCTCTCCATAGGATTGAGGGTAAATCCAGAATACTCCGAAGCTCCCAAAGATATCTACAATCCCTGCGCCCCCTATTCCAGACTCGGTACACTGCAAAAGGATCTCGATGTCGAGACCGTACGGAAGATAGACGGATTGCATTTTCACGCCCTGTGCGAGCAGGATTCCTCCGCTCTGGCCGGAGTATTGGAGGCTTTCGAAGAGAAGTTCGGCAGATATCTGCCCTCTTTGAAATGGGTAAATTTCGGCGGCGGACACCATATCACCAGAGTCGATTACGACCGCGAGGGGCTCGTAAACCTGTTGAGAGCTTTCAAAAAACGCTATGAAAATCTCGAAGTCTATCTCGAACCAGGAGAAGCGGTGGGGTGGCAGACGGGCTCCCTCGTAGCCACCGTGCTGGATATAGTTCACAACGGTATGGATATAGCCATACTCGACACCTCCGCCGAAGCCCATATGCCCGATACCATCATCATGCCATACAGAGCCGATGTCCGTCACGCGGCGAAGGCCGGCAAGAAGAGCCACACATACAGACTTGCGGGCAATACATGTCTCGCCGGAGATATAATGGGAGATTACAGCTTCGACAGGGCTCTGAAGGTGGGAGATAGAATAATTTTCGAAGATCAGATGCACTACACCATGGTCAAGGCCAGCACCTTCAACGGTATTCCCCTTCCCTCCATTGCCGTTTTGAGAAAAAATGGCGAAATAGAGGTACTTCGTCGCTTCGGATACGAAGATTTCAAGAGTCGTCTGGGTTGAGCATTATACAGCTCATGAAACGCCCGGCACACCCCTTTTGGGCTCTGTATGAGAAAAAAAGCTCTCTTTCACAGGAACTGCAGTGGGGGCTGATATGGATTTTGGAGCTCCCGACTCCGGCCCTTACGAGATTGAGGAGGTTGACTCTCTTCAAATCCAGTCTGAAAGATTCTCCCACTCTGCGTAGCGCACCTTCATAACCTTCGAATCTCGCGGCCACATCCTCTCCAACTTCATAACAGCATCCGCCTATACCGGGGCCGATTAGTGCCATCATATCTTCGGGAGAAGCCCCGTACTCTCTCTTCATCATCTCTACACTCTTGCCCACTATATCCATATCGCTTCCCCTCCATCCGGCATGTACCGCACCTATGGCACCCACCACAGGCTCGTATAGGAGTATCGGCAGACAATCTGCGCTCAAAACGGTCAAAACGAGATACGGCACATTGCTTATCAGCGCATCGGCCACTGGAGCGTCCGAAATACTCTCCCAGCCAATATCGACCTTTTCATCTATGGACAGGACGCTATCTCCATGTACCTGTCTGGCAGATACGAACGAGGCTTTTTCGGGGAAAAACTCTTCGAGAACTCTGCGGTTGGAGAGTACACTCACTCTCTCCTGCCCCGTATGCAGCGCCATGGAAAACTCCAGCGGAGCACTCTTTTGCCTCATACTCACACAACACTTCACACCACCAAATCTTTTGAAAGGCTCACACTCCAAGATTGACATTCCATTCATCTATACCCTCTCCCTTCTGATATAATGTTAGCGAAAAAATCTATGGAGAGGCGCGGATGGATATCGATTGGAAAGAGGTGAGCAACTATTTCCGTACCCTTCCCAAAAATTTCGACTACCTTTTGATAATTCAGGTGATACCTCTGCTCGTAATCTCCTCGATACTGATAAAGGAGATAAACCCCACACTCTTTCATAAACAGCTGATATATTATGTAGTGGGTGCCATAGGTCTGAGTGTGGCGGCATTCATACCGTGGTCTAAGATTTTGTGGTGGTTCGCCCCTGTGAGTTACCTTTTCAATCTGCTCCTCCTGCTTGCAGTCGATATTTCCGGCAAAAAGATTCTCGGTGCCAGAAGGTGGCTCGAAATCCCCGGCATAGGGTTGACGGTACAGCCTTCTGAGTTTATAAAGGTCAGTGTAATTCTGATGCTCGCATACCTCATAAGTAGAAATCCTCCTCCCAAAGAGGGCTACGGTTTCATAATGTTCGCCAAACTCTCGGTAATCATAATCATCCCCTTTCTACTCATAGCCAAAGAGCCCGACCTCGGTACGGCTCTGGTGCTCTTGCTTACAGGTTACGGCGCACTCTATTTCGTGGGAGTCAAGTGGAGAGTATGGTTCTCTCTGCTTCTGATTCTATCCATATCAGCCCCCATTCTATACGGTCATCTACACAACTATCAGAAGAAGAGAATAGCCGACTTCCTGGGCAAACCAAGCTACCATGTCCAGCAGGCGCTCATTGCTATCGGCTCGGGCGGTATGGAGGGTAAATCGAAAAATGACGCCACCCAGACACAGCTGAAATTTCTCCCCATCTCATCGAGCGACTTCATCTTCGCATATCTCGGAGAGCGCTTCGGTTTCAAGGGTATGCTCACTGTAGTCTTTCTATATATCCTTCTCATCGTCCATCTACTGACGATATCCAGAATCTATAGTCAAGACTATCTCATCAAAACCATATCGGCTGGTATAGCATTTTTGTTCTTTATCTATATGAATGTAAACATGTATATGATCATAGGAATGGCGCCAGTAGTGGGAATACCCCTGCCTATGTTCAGCCATGGAGGCACCTCTTTTATAATTTTTGCGGTTTTTTTCGGAATTTTACTGAATATTGTTGCATTTAAAAGATATTTTTTGTATAATGCCGACGCAAAGATAACGATGATAGAAAAAGACGCACACAAAAGATATGAAAAGAGCGCCGAAAAGAGTCGTATCGAAGCGAAAGATAAACCGCAGGGTCTTTAGCTCAGTTGGTTAGAGCTCCCGGCTCATAACCGGGCGGTCCCGAGTTCGAGTCTCGGAGGACCCACCACTTCCACTTATATTTCGCAAATTAGTTGTTTTGTTTTTATATATCCATCATCTACGGCAAATTCGAATCTCTTGCCTACAGCTTGGTATATTGCGACATTGAAAAGCAGAGGGATGATATGTCGATTCTCCACATAACCCGATAAGAGCTTTGTCAGGAAAATACCACTGGAAGCGATATGCTTCAATGCCCTATACATCGACAAACATTCTATCCATATCCGACACGACAGCTATCTTCTCTTCGTCCATCTTGAAAATATCATCATCGATATCAAACACTCGACTCTTTATGCGAATCCTATCTGCTAACGAAATATTTATCGAGCATGGCGGTGAAGTTCCGCCTGCACCTATATTCGATTTCCAGTTTCGATATTGTTGTATCGAATTCCGATTTGAGGGCAACTCTCTCAATATTTTCAGGTATTCTACAATGCTACAATAGTGCTTATTCCCTGTATAAACAGATTCCTCTTGCAAAAAACATCCTGAAGATAAGAGCCGAGGATGTAAGCAATAGAGGCAGAATAGATTTGAGTATAGAGGTGGGAGAGAAAATATATATACTCGAGTTCAAAGTGGATAAGGGCAATGCCCTCGAGCAGATAAGGCAAAAGAGATACTACGAAAAGTATATGGATAGAGGCAAGAAGATATATCTTGTAGGGATAAATTTCGATGAAG
>OBIL01000144.1_pt1 | contig 8343 bp, 6 predicted proteins | sample 1503321 | NCBI WGS metagenome assembly OBIL01 (sample SAMEA3696450, study PRJEB22514) | metagenome | biome: water; feature: marine; material: hydrothermal vent | place: Pacific Ocean | collected 2014-08-16 | depth 1514 m | reverse complement strand
AGTGAAATTATGTCCAATATTTTGAAAATGGCCAATAAAGACATTGTTGAATTTGGTATTAAAATTATTGATGTGCGTATTAAGCGTATTGATCTGTCTCAAGAAGTGTCTAATTCGGTTTATCGTCGTATGCAAGCAGAGCGTCAGCGTGTTGCTAAAGAGTTTAGATCTAAGGGTGCAGAAGAGGCTGAGATCATCCGAGCAGCGGCGGACAAAAAGCGTACGATTATTCTAGCGAATGCTTATCGTGATTCTGAGATAATTCGAGGTGAGGGCGATGCGGTATCTGCCAATAACTATGCACAAGCTTACAATAAAAATGCAGACTTTTATTCATTCCATCGTTCGTTAGAGTCTTATAAAAAGTCATTTGGACAAAACAACGATATCATGGTGTTAAATCCAAATACGGAGTTTTTCCGTCACTTTAACCCAGAAGTTAAATAATTCAAAATTGAATTAGGATGAGTACTTGGCAATTACCTGAAGGCATAGATGAGCTCACTGGCGATCGGGCGCTAGCGTTTGAATCTATACGTCGTCAGCTTTTAGATTTATACGCTGACAAAGGTTTTGGCTTAGTGATTCCGCCAATGGTTGAATATGTTGAGTCGTTACTATTAACTTCAGATTCAGTTGATGAGAAAACCTTTAAGTTTTTAGATTCAGCCAGCGGCAAGATGCTTGGTGTTCACGCTGATATTACCCCGCAAATTGCCCGTATTGATGCAAAACGTGCCAGTAACGATGTTGAAAAATATTGTTATGTAAATGCCATTTTGCAAACCAAAGCAGATGACTTTTATGCGTCACGTTCTCCGATTCAAGCCGGCGCTGAGTTGTATGGTTCTGATGATATTTCAGCTGATGTTGAGGTGATTGAACTCATGCTTGAGAGTTTAAAGCTGTTGTCAATTAGTCCAATTGTACTAAGTTTAGGTAATGTAGCAATCTTCAATGCTTTAATTGCACAAGAGGATTTATTAGGCGAGCAAGTGACAAAATTAAGACAAATTTTTGCCAGACGCTCAACGCCAGATTTGGCTGAATTTATAGTCAGCGTGACGTTAAACAATGCAGACATGTTTAGTGCATTGATGAAGCTCGAAGGTGATGCAAGTATCTTAGATAAAGCCTTGGGTGTTTTTAGTGATCTGCCTGAAGCAAAATCAGCCATTGAAGATTTAATTAAAATTAGCACTCAATTAAACACAGCCGATGTTGAAGTGATGATCGATCTTGCAGAGCTGAAAGCTTACGAGTACCACACCGGCGTTGTGTTCTCTGCTTACAATGAAAATTACTCAAAAGCATTAGCACAAGGTGGTCGTTACAATGGTCTGAGCGCTTCTTTTGGACAAGCGCGTGCAGCAACCGGTTTTTCGTTTGATTTAAAGTTTTTATCTCAAGCACAATAACATTAATCAGTAGGAATTAATATGTCAAAAAATGTAGTAATCATTGGCACCCAGTGGGGCGATGAAGGTAAAGGTAAGGTGGTTGATTTAATTACCGATAAAGTATCTAGTGTTGTTCGCTTTCAAGGCGGACATAACGCTGGTCACACGTTAGTAATTGATGGTCAAAAAACCGTACTTCATCTAATTCCTTCAGGTATTTTGCGCGACAATGTGGAGTGTTTAATTGGCCACGGTGTGGTGTTGTCGATGTCAGCAATGATTAAAGAGTTAGGTGAGCTAGATGCGGCAGGTGTTGATGCTAAATCACGTTTAAAAATCTCACCGGGCTGCCCATTGATTATGCCGTACCATGTTGCGCTTGATAATGCGCGTGAAGTTAAACGTGGCAAAGCAGCGATCGGCACAACTGGTAACGGTATTGGCCCTGCTTATGAAGACAAAGTTGCTCGTCGCGGATTGCGCGTAGGCGACCTTATGGATGAAGTAGCGTTTGCTGAAAAACTTAAAGATGTGATGGAATATCATAACTTTGCGTTGACTAATTATTACGGTGTTGATGCGGTAGATTATGAAGCAACACTAACAGAAGCATTAGAGCAAGCTAAGACTGTTAGACCGATGATTACCGATGTAACAGAGCAAATTCATCAGCACATTAAAAATAATGAAAATGTCTTATTTGAAGGTGCACAAGGTGCACTACTAGATATTGACCAAGGTACTTACCCATATGTCACTTCATCAAATACGACTTCGGGTGGCGCAGTTACTGGCTCTGGCGTGGGTGTAACCGATATTGACTATGTGGTTGGTATTGTTAAAGCTTATACCACACGTGTTGGTGGTGGCCCATTCCCAACAGAGTTAATTTATGATGTGTCGACTGATGAAGGTGATGAAATTGGCAAAACACTAGGCACAGTAGGGTGTGAATTTGGCGCAACCACAGGACGTCAGCGTCGTTGTGGTTGGTTAGACATGGTAACACTTAATCGTTCATTCAACCTTAACGCAGTAACCGGTATTTGTTTAACCAAGCTTGATGTGTTAGATTCCTTAGACAGTATCAAAATTTGTATTGCTTACGAACTAAACGGCGTAGAAGTAACAACGCCTCCATATGATGCCCAAGGGTATGCAGACGCCAAACCAGTTTATATTGAAATGCCAGGTTGGAACACTTCAACCATTGGAACCTCTTCATTCGATTCATTGCCGATTGAAGCACAAAATTACATTCGCAAGGTGGAAGAGCTTTCTGGTTTGCCAATTGATATCTTATCTACTGGCCCAGATCGTGACGAGACATTAATCCTTAAACATCCATTTGACGAGTAAATTATGAGCGACCCCCACCAAAAAAGAGAATCAGAAAAATACGACAACCCCATCCCATCAAGGGAGTATATTCTTGAATTTATTAAAGAAAAACCTTTAACCAAATTTGACCTATACGATTTATTAAAGGTTGACGGCAAACAAAAAAAACCACTAACACATCGACTAAAAGCCATGGTTCGTGATCAGCAACTTAGCTGTAACCGTGATGGTGTATTTAGTATTTTCAGCGGTAAAAGTGGAATAATGATAGGCACAGTGATTGCCAACCCTAAGGGTTTTGGCTTTATCAAACTAGAGGAAGGAGGTAAGGATTTACGTCTTTCTTCAAAAGAAATGCAGCTGGTCTTTCATGGTGACAAGGTTAAAGCTCGCCTGCTTAATCAACGTGGCGATGCACAAATTGTTAAAGTCATTGAAAGTATTAAAACCGTTGTGGGTCGTTTACACCTAGACCAGGATAATGCTTACGTTGTTGTAGATGATAAACGCATTCGTAACAAGATCAATATTTCTGAAGTGACTGAAGACAACACCGATGAGCAAATCGTTATTGTTGAGATCATAAAATCACCAACATTCAAAAGTCTAGCGGTTGGTAAGATTACTCAAATTTTAGGCAACTATATGGATGAGGGTGTAGAAACTGATTCTGCACTTTATCGTAATGGCATCCCGGTTGATTTTTCAGAAGAAGCGCTAGCACAAACAGCTGAATTACCAACAGTAGTAACTGATGAAGATAAGAAAGGCCGTATTGACATTACTGATATGAAGCTTGTCACCATTGATGGCGAAGATTCACGTGATTTTGATGACGCTGTGTTTGCTGAGCCAACCAATAAGGGTTGGAAGTTAGTCGTTGCCATTGCCGACGTCTCACATTATGTAATAGAAGGTTCAGACTTAGACAATGATGCCATTGATCGTGGTAATTCAGTATATTTCCCACGTCGTGTGGTGCCAATGCTGCCTGAAGCTTTATCAAATGGCCTATGTTCGATCAATCCAGACGTTGAGCGTTTGTGCATGACTTGTGAGATGAATATCGACTCAGAAGGTAATTTATTAGATTATAAATTCTACCCAGCGGTTATGCTGTCTCATGCACGCCTAACTTACACCAAAGTTAGTCAAATCCTAGAGCATCATGACCAAGCATTAACTAGTGAATACGCATCGGTGTTAGACAATCTAAATACTTTATACGATTTATATAAAGCACTTAAAGCAGCCAGAACCAAGCGTGGAGTGATGGATTTTGATCGTATTGAGTCACAAATCATATTTAACGATAAAGGTAAGATCGATGATATTATTGCTCGTTCTCGCAACGATGCACACAAGCTTATTGAAGAATGCATGCTGATGGCTAACCAAGCCACAGCCAAATTCTTGGCGCACAATGAAGAAGACTTCCTTTACCGAATCCACCCTAAGCCTACGGCTGAAAAAGTAGAGACGACTCGTCAGTTCCTAACAGCGGTAGGTTTGACACTTGAGGGTGGCGTGCAGCCAGAATCAAAACACTTTGCTAAAGTATTAGTAGATGCCAAAGGTCGTGATGATGAAAATATCATTAAAACGGTTGTACTTCGCACCATGAAGCAAGCGGTGTATACGCCTGCGAACGAAGGGCACTTCGGCTTAGCATTCGATGATTACACACACTTTACTTCACCCATTAGAAGATATCCTGACCTCTTAGTACATCGTGCTATTAACCGTGTACTAGATAAAAAGAAAAGAAAGCCTTCTAAAAAAATGATTGAAACTGGTGCGCATTTATCGGTAACAGAGCGTCGAGCAGATGACGCTTCGCGTGATGTAGAGCAGTGGCTGAAATGTGAATACATGCGTGACAAAGTTGGAGACACCTTTAACGGTGTGATCTCTGGTGTAGCAGGCTTTGGTATCTTTATTGAGCTTACCGATGTGTTTGTTGAGGGCATGATTGCTATGCGTGATATGAAAGATGATTACTACATTTTTGATGATGTTCATCACCAACTTAAGGGTGAGCGCACAGGAAGAACCTTCCAACTCGGTGACACGATTAAGATTCAGGTTGCCTCAGTTAGCCTAGATGATCGACAAATGGTTTTTACTCCAGCTGATTAATCAACAAATAAAAAAAAGGAGGCGAAAGCCTCCTTTTTTATTACATTAAAAACCAAAACTCTAGTCAGTCACAGCACCTTCAGAAGCGGATTTGGCAAGCTTAGCAAATTTAGCCAATACACCTTTAGTATAGTTTGGTGTAGGTTGTGTCCAATGAGATAATCTCTCCTTGATAATAGATTGATCAACCAAGAGTTCTAATACGTTATTTTCAGCATCGATTAGAATTTCGTCACCATCTTCAACTACGGCTAATACACCGCCCTTGAACGCTTCAGGAGTGATGTGACCCACCACGAAACCATGTGTACCACCTGAGAATCGACCATCTGTAATTAGGGCTACTTTACCACCGAGGCCTTTACCCATAACGGCAGAAGTAGGTGCAAGCATTTCACGCATACCAGGGCCACCGGCAGGGCCTTCGTAACGAATCACAATCACATCACCTGCTTTAATTTCATCATTTAATACAGCGGCAAGTGCTTCTTCCTCACGACCATAACATTTAGCCACGCCTTTAAAGCTCAGACCTTCTTTGCCGGTAATTTTGGCTACTGCGCCATCTACCGCCAAATTTCCTCTCAATATGCGCAAGTGTGAATCTTTCTTTATTGGATTATCAAGCGGTCTAATAACATCTTGTAAATCATTGTATGGCTTAACATCAGCTAAATTTTCGGCCATTGTTTTTCCAGTGACTGTCATGCAATCACCGTGCAATAGTCCAGCATCTAGTAACATTTTCATTAAAGGTAAAGTTCCACCAATAGCCACTAATTCACTCATCATATATTTACCTGATGGCTTAAGATCAGCAAGTACCGGTACATTAGCACCAATACGAGTGAAATCATCAATGTTTAGATCAACACCAGCAGCATCAGCCATAGCGATTAAATGTAGCACTGCATTGGTTGAACCGCCTAAAGTGATGATGACAGTAATCGCATTCTCAAACGCCTTCATGGTCATAATGTCACGTGGCTTTATGTCTTTTTCAAGTAAATTAAGAACTGCTCCACCTGAACGAATACAATCTCTATCTTTATCAGATGAAATTGCATCTTGCGCGGAAGAGTTTGGTAAGCTCATACCTAGAGCTTCAATGGCTGACGCCATAGTATTGGCAGTGTACATACCACCACAAGAGCCCGGACCAGGAATGGCTGTTTTTTCAATATTTTCAAGCTCGATTGCATCAATGGTGTTGTTAGCAAATTGACCCACTGCCTCAAATACACTAACCACGTCAGTATGGTTTTTGCCTGGTTGAATCGTACCGCCGTAAACAAAAATACTTGGACGATTAAGACGTGCGAGACCAATAATACAACCTGGCATATTCTTATCACAACCACCGATTGCAACCACACCATCAAAGCCCTGACAGCCAACCACTGTTTCAATTGAGTCTGCAATCACCTCGCGAGAAACTAATGAATACTTCATACCCTCAGAACCCATAGAAATACCATCTGAGATGGTTATTGTGTTAAAAATAACACCCTTACCACCAGCACCATTAACACCTATTTCTGCCTCATCAGCGAGTCTATTAATATGCATATTACAAGGCGTCACCATCGACCAAGTGGAAGCGATACCGACTTGAGGCTTGTTAAAATCTTCTTTTGTAAAGCCTACTGGGTAAAGCATCGCACGAGAAGGTGCGCGCTCGTAACCATCAACCACTTGAGAGGAGTATTTTCTTGTATTAGACATAATCTATATTTCGTTTGCTAAAAACACTAAATTTTAGACTAAAATAAGGTTTTTCTCAAAGCCTTTTAGCGCGAATTGGATACAGCACAGCAAATATTAGATTTAATTGAGCCCTTTGTACAGGAGGGTAGAATTTTGCCTAGAACTTTTGATCAAATTAATAACAATATTGATGATTTCGTTTTTTTGCGAAATTTTGATAAGTTGGTGGCTTGTGCAGGCTTGAAAGACTGTAAAGAAGGAAAAATGGGTGAGATTTATGCCTTAGCGGTGTCAAAAGACGTGCAAAATCAAGGTTTTTCAGCTAAATTATTGAATGAAATCATGCAAAAAGCACGTATTGCCAATTTTTCTAAAATTTTTGCACTATCCAAGCACAACACTCAGTGGTTTTTAAAACAAGGTTTTGTACGAATGGAAATTAATGAGTTACCTAAAAAGCGCCAAGCTTTATTTAATCATCAACGTAATTCTTCGATTTTCTTTATGGATATTCAATGATGAAAATTAAAGACCGTATTAGGGGTTACTTGCCTATTGTGATTGATATTGAAACTGGTGGTTTTAATGATCAGACCGATGCTATGCTTGAGATCTGTGCGATTATTATTGGCATTGATGATCAGGGTGTCTATTACCCAAAAGAGCCCGTGCATTTTCATGTAACCCCTTTTAAAGGAGCAAACTTAGACCCAAGTGCGTTAAAGTTTAACGGTATTGATGTTGATAATCCTTTGCGCATGGCGGTGAGTGAAAAGCAAGCTTTGGGCGAGATTTTTAAAACGGCCAGAGCTGAAATGAAAACTGAAGAATGCACACGTTCAATCTTAGTAGGGCACAATGCTTTTTTTGATTTAGGATTTTTGTATGCGGCCAGTAATCGTAGTAATTTAAAAAACCCTTTTCATCAATTTTCAACCATTGATACAGTGAGTTTGTCGGCACTTTATTATGGCGAAACCGTACTCGCTAAAGCGATTCGTGTTGCTGATATTGAATGGAATGATGCGAGTGCACACTCTGCACTGTATGACACACAAAAAACAGCTGAGCTTTTCTGTCAAATTTTCAATGCACAAGTCTACAGTTAAATTTTTAATCCTATTTATAGTACCTTCATCGGTTAATGCTTTAAGCGAATCTGAGTTTGTTCAATCTTTATTGTCTAACAATATTTTCTTTGAAAAAGAGCAGATTAATCTCACCATTAAACAAATTGAGATGGAGGGTGATAAGGCAAATTATGGCGATTGGGATTGGACTATTGGCGGTGAATTGGGGCGTATCAATAAAAATAAAACCAAATATGACTACACCTCAACAACTGATTACGCCAAATCAACCTCGCAAGAAGTTAGAAAATTCTCAAGTGATTTAACTAAGAAATTTTTCTCTAACGGCTCAGAACTCAGTATTTCTTATGACAAGTCTTTACCGGTTAAAAATGAAGAAATGCATGATAAAAACGGCTATCAAACAGATGAAAATACCACAGAATATTTAGATGATGCCTCAATCAGTTGGACCTTGCCACTACTTAAAAATAAAGGTGGCGTGGTTGATCAAAAAACCTATGATTTAGCGGTACTGGATTTTGAGGATGAAAAACTTGCTTTGGCTGAAACCAAAGAAGATTTTATTGAAGAAAAATTGATGATTTTCTTAGATTGGGTTAGCTATAACACTCAAATTTCTATTGTCAGGAAGCGTCTTGAGCAATCTGAAAAGATACTTGAAA
>OBIL01000143.1_pt1 | contig 8375 bp, 7 predicted proteins | sample 1503321 | NCBI WGS metagenome assembly OBIL01 (sample SAMEA3696450, study PRJEB22514) | metagenome | biome: water; feature: marine; material: hydrothermal vent | place: Pacific Ocean | collected 2014-08-16 | depth 1514 m | reverse complement strand
AAAAGAGAACTATCAGAGCATATCTGCCGAATTTGGCGATAGAGACGATGAGAATGAAGCTCGACAGCCGATAGTGCAGAGCCCCGGCCACCAGAGTGAGGGGGTCTCCGACTATCGGAAGCCAGCTTAGAAGCAGGCTGTATCCTCCCCAGCGCCCGAAAAACTTTTCGCTTCTATGTAGCGATGCGGGAGAGATTTTGCCTTTTTGTATCAGATAGTCCGTACCCTTGCGGCCAAGCAGATAGTTGAGCACGGAGCCCATAGTGTTGCCCGTACCGGCGAAGAGAAGCAGAAGCAGTGGGTCCAAACCCTCTCTCAGATAGTAGTAGAGTGTCGCTTCGCTCGATACGGGGAGTATCGTAGCTGCGACGAAGGAGATTAGAAAAAGTGTGCTATATTCCATAACTTTTCGCTACGATTTTTCGCAATTATATCCCAATATCGGGAAATAGACGATTATGGAGCAAACGAATGAAAAACGACACCAGCATAGAGCTGCACCTTCCCACTCCGGTAGAGAAGATGAGCTTCAGAGGCAGAGACTATTTTCTCAAACGAGACGAGCTTATAAGCGAGGATTTTTCCGGAAACAAAGGCCGTAAATTCCACTCCATCCTGAAGAAGGAGCTTCCCCACATAAAAAGGGTCATCTCCTACGGCTCCAACCAGTCCAACGCCATGTACTCTCTCTCCGTACTCGCCAAAGCGAGAGGCTGGGAGTTCATATACCATACCGACCATATCCCCGATCTTCTGCGCCGAACCCCCGTGGGCAACTATGCCGCGGCTTTGAGAAACGGTACGCAGTTCATAACGGGGAAGAAGATGGATGAAATAGAGCTCGACGATGAGACCCTCTTCATCGAAGAGGGAGGGAGGGAGCTCTTCGCACTCGAGGGTGTACGGGAGCTGGCGATGGAGATAGAGAGATGGTATAGTGAAGAGAATCTCGATGAGCTCGATATCTTCCTCCCCTCGGGTACGGGTACGACAGCGCTCTTTCTGCAAAAGAGCCTGATCGAGGCGGGCAGTGCGATCAGGGTATATACCACCCCCTGCGTCGGCGACAGAGACTATCTGCTCGAACAGTTTCGCATGCTCGAAGAGGATCGAAGCCTCTATCCGACGATAGTCGATAGCGCACGCAAATACCACTTCGGCAAGCTCTACCGCGAGTTTTACGAAATTTGGATAGAATTGCGCGACAGTTGTGGCGTGGAGTTCGATCTGCTCTACGATCCCAAAGGATGGCTCGTTTTGACGCAGTATGAGCGGGAGATGGCGAAGAATATACTCTATATTCACCAGGGCGGCATCAAAGGGAACGAGAGCATGCTAGCCCGATACGAAAGAAAGTTTGCGAGGAGATAGAGAGATGAGGATTTTTTACAGCGAAGAGGAGAGCTTCGAAAGGGAGTTCGCCGAGCTTCTCGGTAGAGGGAAGATGGATATCGAGAGTGTCGAGGGGAGCGTGAGGGCCATACTCGACGAGATACGGCACGACGGAGACGATGCTCTTTTGCGACAGATAGGGCGTTTCGACCGCTGGGAACCGGCCGATAGCTCCGAGCTTCGCGTAGATATAGAAGATATGAAAAGAGCCTACGACTCTCTCGATTCGGATTTGAAAAGCGCTCTGCATCTGGCATACGAGAGGATAGAGGAGTATCATCGCAAACTGATGCCCAAAAGCTGGATCGAGTTCGACGAAAACGGCTCCATGCTGGGACAGAAGGTGAGCGCCGTAGAGAGAGCGGGGCTATATATACCCGGGGGCAAAGCGGCATATCCCAGTTCTCTGCTCATGAACGCCATACCGGCTCTCGTGGCTGGAGTGGAGGATATAGTCGTCTGCACCCCTACACCCGACGCCCATATAAACGAACTGCTGCTTGCGGCCTGTCACCTCTGCGGTATAGAGAAGGTTTTCAGAGTGGGCGGCGCATCCGCCATAGGAGCCATGGCATACGGTACGCAGAGTATCCCGAAAGTGGATGTCGTCACAGGCCCCGGCAACATCTTCGTAGCGACGGCCAAGAAGATGGTCTATGGAGATGTCAATATAGATATGATAGCCGGTCCCAGCGAAATAGGTATCCTGGCGGATGAGAGCGCGAGGGCCGACTGGGTGGCCATAGACCTCCTCAGCCAGGCAGAGCACGACGAGATGGCGAGCTCCATACTCATCACCGACTCTGCGAAACTGGCCGAGATGGTATCGCAGGAGGTGGAGAGAGAGCTTTCGACACTCGACAGAGAGGAGATAGCGCGAAAATCGATAGAGGATAGAGGGGCTATCATAGTCACCTCCGATATGCAGGAGGCTGTCTCTCTCATGAACGAGATAGCTCCCGAGCATCTCGAAGTGATGACCGTCGCCCCAATGCAACTGCTCTCGTCCATAAAACATGCAGGAGCTATTTTTCTCGGCAGATATACGCCCGAACCGATAGGAGACTATATCGCGGGACCGAACCACACACTGCCCACCGGAGGGACGGCGAGATTCTACTCACCTCTGAGCGTGGAGCATTTCCTCAAGAAATCTTCGCTCATCATGATGAGCGAAGAGGGGCTTGGAAAAATCGGAGAGGAGTGCGCGCTAATCGCCGCCACGGAAGGTTTGACGGCTCATGAGAAGAGTGTGAGAGAGAGGCTGAAGAGCAAGTAGCTACTTCTCGATCTTTCTGTTGAGTATGGCCAGCTCTATGTAACTCTGGATGAAGTTGGAGAAGAAGGTGATAAATTTTATATCTTCTTTGTCGAAAGCTCCCTCCTTGCTGTTTATCACCTCGAAAACTCCTATGGCGACACCGTTGGAGTTGAGAATCGGTACCGCTATGACATTCTTCGTCACGAAGCCGCTCTCCTTGTCGATTTTGGAAAAGAAGCGGGGGTCGTTGCGGACATCGTTCACTATAATGGGCTCCGCTATATGCAGAGATGCCCCCGCTATCCCTTCGTCGTCGTTTATCACTATCTCCGAAATGCCGTCGCTGAGCATCGTCCAGAGCTTCCTTCTGTTTTTGTCATGGATATATATGCTACACCTCTGGGCACCCACCAGACTTCTCGCATACTCGGCTATCATCGGAAGCCCCTCTTCCAGTGACGGTTGTTCTATAAGCTTATGTCCGAATTCACTCAGTTGATGATAAGCCTCTTTGTATTTCATCTCTCTTCCCCCGACACTATTGCCATCAATTATATCACAACGAAGCGATAACCCCTCCCTACTTCAGAAGGTCCCAACTCTCTCCAATCGCCACGGAACACTTCAGAGCCGTTTCGAGAGGATAGATATTCTCCATAGTATATCCGAATCTTCGTGCCAGGCTCTCCGCCTCCTTCTCATCCACTTCGAAGATCAATTCGTCGTGTATCTGAAGAAGCATCTTCGCCTTCAACCCCTCCTCCTCTATCATGCTGTGCAGATCGAGCATGGCCAGTTTTATGAGATCGGCGGCGCTACCCTGAAAGACTGTATTGACACCCTCCCTCAACATAGCCGCTTTCTGTACGGGAGAGGCCTGAGCGTAGTCGAATACCCGCCGTCTGCCAAGCAGGGTCTCTACATAGCCCTCTCTCTTTATCCGCTCCTCGATATCTGCAAGATAGCTTTTCACTGTCGGGAAGGCTGCGAAGTAGGACTCTATTATACTCTTCGCTTCGGCTGTAGATATTCCGAGCTCGGCGGCGAGTTTCCTCGAGCCCATACCGTAGAGCAGTCCGAAGTTTATGGATTTCGCGAAGTTTCTCTTCGCAGCGGCCTCCTCCTCGCCAAAGAGTCTGACGGCTGTAGCCATATGGATATCCTCTCCCGACGCGAAAGCCTCCAGGAGTGCACCATCACCGCTGAAGTGAGCCAGAAGTCTCAACTCTATCTGCGAATAGTCGATAGATACAAGCCTGTACCCCTCCGAAGCGACGAAAGCTCTTCTCACTCTTCTGCCCAATTCCGAGCGTACGGGAATATTCTGGAGATTGGGCTCTTTGGAAGAGAGTCTTCCCGTGGCCGTACCGGTCTGCAAAAAGGTGGTGTGTACTCTGCCGTCGGCCTCTTTGGACGCCAGTTTCAGGAGGGGCTTCACATAGGTCGAGAGCATCTTCTGATGCTCTCTATACTCCAGAATCATGGATATGACGGGATGTTTGTCGATAAGAGAGCGAAGTACGCTCTCGTTGGTACTGAAACCGGTTTTGGTCTTTTTGCCGCCTTTGAGTCCGAGTTTGCCGAAGAGTATCTCACCCAGCTGTTTCGTGGATTTGATATTGAACTCCTCTCCCGTCTCTTCATAGATGGCGAGAGTCAGACGCCCCAGCTCATCTTCGAGCTCCTTCGCCAGTCTGCGAAGATGCTGCGTATCGACCTTTATACCCTCTCTCTCCATGGCTATCAGAACATTTATAAACGGATACTCCACATCGACCGCCTCTTTCTGCACTCTGTCGAGAGAGAGATTTTTAAAGAGTGCCGACAGCTTTTTGTACAGTCTGTATGTCATCCAGGCATCTTCGGCGGCATAGAATGTGGCCTCCTCTATCTCCACCGAAGAGAAATTCTCTCCTCTCTTGACGGTTTCACCGAAAGATTTCATCCTATAAGAGAAATATTTCATCGCCAGATGGTCCAGGCCCACTCTCGAGCCCGGGTCCAACAACCACGCCATAAGCATCGTATCCGCATGGGGCTCTATCTCGGGCAAAGAGTATATTCTATAAAGCAGGGAAAGGTCGAATTTGAGGTTCTGTCCGACCACCCTGTATCGCATGAGTCTGGATAGCAGCTCTCCCGCATCTCTCCTGCCGACCTGTTCGCCGACTCCGAGATAGCTGTGGGATATGGGGACATAGTACGCTCTGTTATCCTCGAATGCGAAAGAGAAACCCACGATATCGTCTCTTCTCGTATCCAGACCCGTAGTCTCCGTATCCAGAGCCACCACACTCCCCTCCTCTATCCTCTCGAGTACCTCCTCGACTTTTTCTCTGCTATCGAGTGTAACGGCCTCGAAAGAGGGAGCCTCACTCTTTTCGCTCACTTCAGGCTCTCTCCTGCCGCTATCCGTGGCAAGAGCCCAGGAGAGAGCCTGCTTCATATCGTACTTTTCGAACTCATCCTCGAGAGCCGAGAGATAGTTTTTCTCTTCGAAGGTGAACTCTCTGAGGGAACACTCCTCGAAGATATCGTCTCTCAGCCGTACCAGCTCCCTCGACAGAAAAGCCTTTTGCCGATTTTCTATCAGCAGTCTTCTTATTCTCGGCGTGGCGGCCTCTTCGATATGTTCATAGAGATTTTCGAGTGTATGGTATTCGGATATGAGCTTGGAAGCCGTTTTGGGACCTATGCCCGGTACACCCGGCACATTGTCCGAGCTGTCACCGACAAGCGCCTGAAAATCGACGAAATATCTGGGTGCTATACCGAACTTCTCCATACAGCCCTTCTCGTCCACAATACTCTTTTTTACCCAGTCGTAGATAAAGACCCTGCTGTCGTCTATGAGCTGATAGAGGTCTTTGTCCGAGCTGACAATCTTGGCGATGAGCCCCTGCTCCCTCGAACATCTGCATATCGAAGCTATCACATCGTCGGCTTCGTAACCCTCTTTGGAGATACTCGCAAATCCCATCTTTTCGACCCACTCTATGGCTATGGGCAACTGCTTCATCAAATCTTCCGGCGGAGTGGGACGATTGGCTTTGTACTCTTCGTATATAGTGTCTCTGAATGTCGGTCCCTTGCTGTCGAGCGCGAAAACTATATAGTCCGTGGCATGCTCTTTTTGCAGTTGATGAATGAAATTGACGAAGCCTGTGAGCAATCCAGTCGGAAAGCCCTCTCTATTCTTCAGAGGAGGAAGAGCGAAGTAGGCTCTGAAAAAGAATGCGAAGGTATCTATTATCGTTATGGTTTTCATATCTTTCCTTTGTTCTCATATATCGACGAGAGGCGGATATGAAGGCTATATCAGCCCCTCCTGCCCTATTCTATAGAGAGCGAAATCGTATCTGACGGGATCTTCCGGATCGAAGCCCGCCAGAACTTTCGTCAACTCCATGGCTGCCTTCATATCGTAGCTCTTTCTCTCTATCAGTCCCAGCTTCAAAGAGACTTTGTGGGTGTGTGTATCCAGAGGCATTATGAGATCTCTTCTCTCTATGGAGCTCCACAAACCCATATCGAGCTCATCTTTGCGAACCATCCAGCGAAAATACATCATATATCTCTTGTAGGGTGCACAGCGCAGCGTATCGGAGGGGACTCTACCCACGAGAAAATCGTACCCCCTGCTGCTGTAGGGATATGCCGAGCGGATAGCCTCTATGAGAGACCAGAGCCCGTCCCTGATATCTCCCCTGCGCTCATAACCCCTCCTTACATACTCCTCTATTCCGCCCTCCCTGGAGATTCTCGCAAGGGCTATGAAGAGGGCTTTTATATCTTCACTCTTCTGGAATCTGTAATATCTGCCTTCGACTCCCCTCTCTATCTCCTCCTCGGAAGCGTCCAGCAGGGAGAAATCGAGCCTATCGAGAAAGCTGACAATCTGCGAAGCGTTGCCATATGCGAAAAGAGCGGCTATCAGAGCTATACGCTCATCCGCATATCTCGAAGCCACCAACAGAGGGTCGGGTTTTTCGTAGGAGAGCTCCTCGCTGTCGTTTCTATATTCGGCCTGCTCCTCGAGCATTTTTCGAACTTTTTCTCTATCCACTCTCTCCCTCTGTCGAGCCATTTTTCGACAATTCTACTCGAAATGGCATTTATACGCGGTTAAGCAGTGGTATAATCGCGACAAAAAAGGCTATCTATGTCCTCCATCGTCTTCGGCCCCATACTCTCCAGGCGTTTCGGCAAATCTCTGGGTATCGACCTTAGCCCATACACAAAGATATGCAACTACGACTGCCTCTATTGCGAACTATCCCCGGCCAGGCCCACTACAGAGCCGCAGGAGGTACCGGAGGTGGAGGAGATAGTCGCAGAGGTCCAAAAGGCTCTGCACAGATACGACGATATAGATATCCTCACCATCACCGCCAACGGAGAGCCCACACTCTATCCGAAACTGGCGAAATTGATAAAACGACTCAAGGAGATATCGGGAGGCAGGAAGATTCTGATTCTAAGCAACGGCAGTACGGTGCCCGATAGAGAGACCAGAGAGGCTCTCAAGATGCTCGATATCGTCAAACTCTCTCTCGACTGCGCCACCCCCCGCTGTCTCAGACGCATAGACAGAATGCACAAAAGTATCGACCCGGAGCGCATAAAAGAGGGTATGTTGAAGTTCGCCGACGAATATGAGGGTTCGCTGATAATAGAGATTCTCGTCGTCGCCGGTATAAACGACAGAGAGTCCGAGATGAGGGCTCTGAGCGATTTCCTCGTGAAACTCGCTCCCGAGCGTATAGATATAGGTACGATAGACCGCCCTCCGGCATATGATGTCAAGGCGGTGGACTACGGCAGACTGCGAGAGTTGTCGATGTGCTTCGACCCCTCCTTGCATATAGCCATCACCTCGAGAGAGGGCGCGACCGATACAAAAGCCTCCTCATATACGCGAGAGGAGATAATCTCGACCCTCTCACGCCGACCCCTGACCCCTCACGATGTAGAGATTCTCTTCGACCGCGAAAGCGCCCAGAGGCTCGATTCTCTCGTAAAAGAGGGCAAAGTGACCAAAGTGGAGAAAAATGGAGTGATTTTTTTCGAAAATTGCACGAAAACTCTTGACAAATAGAGAAAAGTTCTCTATAATCCCACTCACATTTCGGCAACGGAATGTCCACACGATTCCGGATTAGCTCAGCGGTAGAGTAGGTGACTGTTAATCACTTGGTCGCTGGTTCGAATCCAGCATCCGGAGCCACTCTTCATACCCACAGAAAATATTTTTCCTCAAGTACAAATTACCATACCTCATAAAGCATAAACGCTTGATTTCGATGAAAGCCATATATCCGTTTGTCGGAATATGCTACGAAAGAGTCTCGTAATCCGTTGTAACGCATCATAAGAGCTCCAATACAAAAGCCGGACCCAGTTTGTAAAATTCCCTGGCTATCTCGAGCAGAGATGAAGAGGCTACATAGGAACGAGACATATCGAGCTCCTTGAGATACCGCCAAATGAAGGTACTCCTGAAATACCACGAGCCGAAGTGAGCTCATCCGGGAAAATATCTGCCGATTCAGTTTCCATCCCACTCAATACACCTATCACAATTCACCCGAGCATTCACCAAAAACGCTATGGAGATCTCTATACGCAACCGTTATAATGAATCCGAATAGAAATAGAGGGAGAGACGATGCCGAAAGCGGGAGGAAAAAGTTTGATAAATATGATGGGGATAGGATTGGCC
>OBIL01000142.1_pt1 | contig 8382 bp, 7 predicted proteins | sample 1503321 | NCBI WGS metagenome assembly OBIL01 (sample SAMEA3696450, study PRJEB22514) | metagenome | biome: water; feature: marine; material: hydrothermal vent | place: Pacific Ocean | collected 2014-08-16 | depth 1514 m | reverse complement strand
GACTTGTTCCTTCCAGCGGCCTGATGTCGGGAAGCTGACTCACCCTCAGCGCTTTTAAGTTTTACTTGTCTCTTTACTTCCCTTATCTCTTCATTTATCTTTCTTAACACTCTCTTAAGGCCGTTTCTTTTCCATTCCTGTAAGTTTTTTAACTTTGTGTGCGCTTAAAGGCATTGGAAGTCTTCATTATAATAAATATACATTAATGTGCATTATTTAGCAACTGTTGTGAACCTCCCTTTAAAATAAGGACAAATGCCGTAGAACTTAAAGACAAGGACAGAAAAGAGAATATTAACTAACATTAAAGACACAGCTGATGCTATGGCTGCGCCTGCAAGATCGTAGCGGGGAATAAGTAAACAATTAAGCAGAATATTAACCATCGCACTGCCAAGGGTACAAATAAAAATAATCTTTGTCTTACCACCCGCTAAGATTGTCATTCCATTAGGTCCCAGACAAATGTGAACAGCCTCTCCTAAAGTTAATAATTGCATCGCTACGCTTGCGGCGATATATTGCCTGCCAAAAAAGAGATGTAAAACTGCTTTCGGGGCAAAAAGCATCACTAAAATGGCAGGTAAAGTAAATAAAAAAGTCCATTGGGTAACTGTGCTATAAAGTTTATTTATCTCTTTATATTGCTTGCGGGCAAAAAGCTTGGAAACAAATGGAAGATAAATAAAACTCAAAGCACTTAAAGGGACAGTCAGAAATTTAGTTAAAGATAAGGCAGCATTATAAAGTCCAACCATTTCACTCGTTTTAAAATAAGCAAGCATCAGCGTATCTGTCCAACCGATAATCATGGTGGCTACACTTGAACCAAGCAGAGGAAGAGAAAAAACAAGCAGTTCTCTGGCAACACTTAGGTAAGAATGTGAAATTGAAGGTAAGAGCTTCTTTTCTTTGGGTAAATTTTGGTGTATTTTTTTTCTGGCATAATATATGAGGGCAACAGCACTAAGAACATTACCGCCTAAATAAGCCCAAAGCACACCTTTAAAAGCAAGTCCTAAGATAATGACGATAACAACGAGAATAATCTTTATACCTACCACCAAAATATTTTTGAAATAAACCTTTGCCTTTACATCCGCAAAACCTCTTAAGATGGCAACTAACACATCAATCAAAACCGATAAAGGAATAAGCAAACTTAAAATACGCAGTGGTAGGACTAACGATGCTTGATGAAATAACTGGGCGATGGCAGAAGGAAAAGCAAACAATAAGGCACAAAAACAAAGACTTAATCCTAGGGCAAGAGTGAGGGCAGACTTTATGGTCTGCCATACTTTAAAATAATCCTTCTGACCGAGGGCATAAGAGATATATCTGGGTACACCATTTCTAAAACCCAAACAAGAAATAGTTATAAGGATATTTACTATAACTAACCCCAAAGAAAGAAGACCAAATTCAGAGGGGGTAATATATCTTACTACTATTACCCGCAAAATTAGTCCAAGCAGGGTACCCAAGACGGTGCCGATAAAGACTAAACCTGTTCCTTTAGCGATAGCTTTAAGATAAGTCATATTAATTATTTTTAAGATTAAGTTAAGATTAAGTTAAATTATGGTAGCTTAATCCAAAACTTTTTTGAAGCCTTAAAGTAACGCCCTCATTTCTATAATCACAATTTAACCCTTCTGCCGCCTAAAAACAATTTCTTAAGAGCTAAACCCTATGAAAACAAACGCCCTAGAAAAAATTTAAAATCAGTGTTAAAATTAAATTACGATGACTTCATTTAGCCTTAAAAAGCCCCATGATGCCTTCTTCAAACAACTCATGTCCAATCCCAAAGTCATCAAACACTTCCTTAACTGCTTCCTCCCAAAGGACTTAAAAAAACACCTTAATCTTGACACCCTCCAAGTCCTTAGCCCAGAAAAAATAAACCGCAAATACAAACGCTACTACCTTGACCTTGTTATCTCCTGCAAGCTCTTAAATGAAAACTGTGAAATCTATCTCGTCTTTGAACACAAATCCTATCCCGACAAACTCACCCTTATCCAGATACTCACCTATCTTACGGCTGTCTGGGAAGAAGACATCAAAAATGACAAAACACTAAGACCTGTCATTGCCATTGTCTTTTATCATGGCAAAAAACCCTTTAATCTGCCAAAGAGGTTTAGTGAATATTTTAAAGTTCCAGAAAGTATAAGAAGGTATTTACTTGATTTTGAGGTGGTGGTGTTTGACACGAATAAGGAGAGTGATGAGAAAATAATGCAATGTAGTGGTGATTTATATTTAGTAGCGGGTTTGCTAGCGATGAAACATATTTTTAAAGATTTGCAGGAGATGAAGAAGGTGTTTGAGGTGGTGTTTGCGCTTGAGAGGGATAAGCGGTATGCGTTGCTTAATTACATTGTGATGGCCAAGGATATAAAAGAGGAGGAGTTAATAGAGGTGTTAAAAGAAGGGGGTGAGACCATGCCAAGTTTAGCAGAGAGATGGATGAAGCAAGGGTTTGAGCAAGGAATTCAGCAAGGGATTCAGCAGGGAATTCAACAGGGGATTAAGCAAGGTTTAATTCTTGAGGCTCAGGAGATGGTGCTTGCCGCGATTGAGGTAAAGCTTGGTTATGTGCCAAAAGAGGTGGAGAAAAAGGTAAAAAGCATTTTTGAGAGGGAAAAATTGAGAAATCTTCTTAAAGAAGTTATAAAAGCCTCTAACCTGTGGGAGGTGCTTAAAAGGTATCTTTAAAAATCTGAAGAAGGTTTTTATATGCAAAACCTAAAAAATTTAATTCATTTTGCCCTCTTTTTTGCAAAAAAGGATATTAAAAGCAGATTTGCCGGCAGTTTTTTAGGTGTTTTCTGGATGTTTGTCCAACCAATATGCTTCATTATTATTTATTTTTTTGTCTTTTCTACTGTATTAAAAATTAGACTTTCAACCGGCACAGGCACACAATCCTTTCTTGTCTTTTTACTCACTGGCCTTTTTCCCTGGATGAGCTTTCACGAAGGGTGTATGCGTGCGGCAACGACAGTGATAGAAAACGCAGAAGCTGTAAAGAAAATTCCTTTTCCTTTGGAAAGTTTGCCTCTTGGTGTTATCATTTCCGCGGCGTGTATGCATCTGACGGCCTTGATTCTTTTTGTCATCGGTTACAGTATCTATTTATGGGTCAATAATCATGTGCTTATTTCTATAACTGTCTTGTTTTTACCTCTTGTTTTGTGCCTGCAACTTTTAGCTACGCTGGGAATTGGTCTTTTTTTAGCCTCTATCTGCACTTATTTAAGAGATTTGATTCAGGTGTTTAATTTATTATTTCAGGTATGGTTTTACGCTACCCCCATTGTTTATCCTCTCTATATGGTGCCTCAGAAATTACAGCCTTTTATTAAAATGAATCCCTTAACAGGCTTGATAGAAATTTATCGGGATGTGATTTTAAAGGGCAGACTTACCTTTACCCCTTATAAGCTCTGGAGTATAATTTTTATCTGCCTTGTATTATGGCTAGGAGTTACAATTTTTAAAAGGCTTAAAACTGGCTTTGCTGATGTATTATAAGCCAGTTTACTGGCTAAATATTTTAATGGGTAAATGTTATGCTGGTGTTTTTACTAAAATATTCACAGACAAAGGTCTTTGAGTTAGACTTTGGGTTTAAATTTTGTCAAAAGTGGACAGAAGAGTTTTGGCAATGTGAGATAAAATTTATTTCAGAGGAGAGTAGGATAGGAGAATTAGGAGAAAAAGAAGATGTTTTGTTTTTTATTTTAGATCCGTTATGTGTACCAAGTCCAAGGGCCAAGTTTCTTTTAAAAGCGGCCTTAGAAGCAGGATATGATTTGGCTGCTGCGGTAAGTAACGAAAGTGTCTATGATTTACAAAGAGCAAAGGTGCCATATATTTATCACAATTTAAGCACATTTTGTGAAGTAGCAGATATAATGAGTTCAGAAGCAGAGATTATACCTACAGACAAAATAGACCCGTTTTTGTTTGCCGTGAAAAGCAAGGCATTAAAAGAAGATACAAAAATCAAAGATATTCCCAAGTTACCTCTTAAAAAGGGTATCGTAAAAGCAGCTTTTGTGCATCGGTTTAAAGATGTATTTAGCGCACCGCGAGAAGACTTAATTGCTCTTGTCCCAGAAAAGGTAAAAAAGATACTAGATATTGGCTGTGCGGAAGGTGGTTTTGGGAAAACTCTAAAAAAGATAAGACAGGATATAGAAATAACAGGCATTGAATTAAGCCCTTCCTTAGCCAAAAAGGCCAAAGCTGTTTATGATAAGGTCATTATAGGTGATGTTGAAAAAATAGATATTCATGAAGAAGAATTTGACCTTATCAATTGCGGTGATATAATAGAGCACCTTTATAATCCCTGGCAGCTCCTAAGCAAGATAAATAGGTGGTTAAAGAAAGGTGGGTATTTGATTGGGAGTGTGCCCAATGTAGGACATTGGTCGGTGGTAAAGGATTTATTAGAAGGGCGGTTTGACTATATTCCCATCGGCCTTTTATGTATAGGGCATATAAGATTTTTTACAGAAAACACTCTTATAGAAATGTTAAAAGATGCGGGTTTTACTATTGAAGTCTGGCTTAAACAAAAAATCCCTCCACCGCCTCAAGGGGAAAAGTTTTTAAAAAAAATAGGAGAAAATCAATTAGGTAACTTGGATTCTTTAAGTACATTTTCATTTCAATTTAGGGCGAAAAAGGTTGAGACAGGTTAAAGAAGCTTTAAATAAGGCTATATCTTTACTTTATGCAACTTTAAAAACACAAGGCTTACCTGTAGACAATAGGCAATTTTACAAAGTGTGGTATGATCACTATTTAAGAATCTTACAACTTGCCTATTGCCCGTCACACATCACACCCACTACATTAGAAATTGGATTGGGATACGGCATCTTAAGTTTGGCATTAAAATTTAGAGGATATGAAGTAGTTGCCACTGAACATCCTAGCAGAAAGTATGTAAAGGAGGATTTTTTAAATATTTTTTTAAAAAAAGATATTAAAATTGTTTTACATGACTTGAACGAAGGCCTGCCCTTTCAGAATTCTTCCTTTGATATAATCTTTTTTTGCGATGTGATAGAACATTTGTATCCTTGGAAGGTTTTATTAATTCTAAATGAGATAAAAAGATGTCTCAAAAAAGAGGGACTATTAATCCTTTCTACCCCTAATCTTTGTCGGTTTTCCAATATTCCTCGGTTTCTTACCGGGCGTAGAATAAACCCTCCTCTTATACCCCGAAAATTTGGTGAGACTTTTGACCATGTGAGAGAATTTTCCTTTAAAGAACTTAAAGACATTCTTAAAGGGGTAGGCTTTAAAATAGAAGTGCTCAAGTTTGGTCTTATTCCTTTTTTTGATTTGACACAAAGCGAAAGAATAAAGAAAATAAATTATTTTATAAGTAAGCTACTTTATCCAATATGTCCATGGTACGGAGATGAAATTTATATAAAAGGAATTAAGCCATGATTTATCCAGACCAAATAATTTTAGAAGTAACCAATTACTGTAATATCAAATGCCGCTATTGTCATTTCCATGGGGAAGGGGCAAAACGCAAGCGGCCTTTGGGTTTTATCAAAAAAGATCTCTGGCAAAAAGTCATAGAAGAAATTGCTCATTGGCCCAAACAAGTTACCCTTATGACGCATGGCGCAGGCGAACCCTTGTTATATAAAGAACTGCCTGCCCTTTTATCCTTTGCCAAACAATATGACAATATTTTTTTAGGTTTTATGAGTAATGCTATGCTTTTTGATAAGGATTGGACCCTAAGAGTGCTAGACCTAGGGCTTGATTGGTTAGCCTTTAGCGTAGATGGGACAGACCCTGAAAAACATGCCTATTACCGCCGCGGGACAGATTTAAACATAATAGAAACCCATATCTTAAATTTAATAGAAGAAAAAGAAAAAAGGGGATCATCCAAACCTTATATTATGATGAATATGGTTGTTTATCCGGGTATGGAAGAAGAGAAAGAGCGGTTTGTCAAAAAATGGGTTGGTCTTGTGGATAAGATAATGCTTTCTAAATTTAGGCCGGTAGGTAGTAGAAAATTATGGGAAGGAAAGCCTCCTGTAGATTTCCAGCCATGTCCCTATCTGTTTCATCAATGTGTAATCAGTTTTGATGGAAAGGTAGGTCTTTGTTGTGAGGATATTAATCTGGAAGTAGAGTTAGGAAATGTTTATAAAGAAGATATTTTAGAGATTTTTAATCATCACAAAATAAATCGCATAAGAAAATTACACAAGCAGGGTAATTTACAAAAAATTTCTTTATGTGCCGCATGTCATATTTGGGGAGCGGGTATAACTATAGAAAAAAAAGACTTAGGTGAGACGATCTATGAGAGAACCCCTGCCTTTGAAGCCTATGCACGCAAAGGATGAGATTGTTATTTGTTTAAAGAATGTAAGTAAATATTATCCCATTTATAAAAATCCTAAGGATAGACTTAAAGAGTTAATTTTAAGAAAAGAATATCATAAAAAATTCTGGGCACTTAAAGATATTAATCTAAATGTAAAAAAAGGTGAAACGCTTGGTATTATTGGTGAAAACGGGGCAGGTAAAAGCACTTTATTAAAAATTATTTCGCGAACATTAACCCCTTCTTCAGGAGAGGTAATTATTAAAGGGAGAGTATCTCCCATTCTGGAACTGGGTATGGGTTTCCATCCAGAAATGACCGGCCGCGAAAATATTTATTTATCTGCTACCTTATTAGGATTATCGCCCCAGGAAATAGAGGAAAACATAGAGGCAATTATTGCCTTTTCTGAGTTGGGAGATTTCATAGACCAGCCTGTGAAAACTTATTCTTCAGGTATGTATGTGCGTCTAGCTTTTTCTATTGCTACTTCTGTAAACCCTGACATCCTCGTGATAGACGAAGCCCTTTCTGTGGGAGACGCCTATTTCCAGAAAAAAAGCTTAAACAAAATTTTGGAGTTTAAGGACAAAGGAAAAACTATCGTCTTTTGTTCTCACAATACTTATCATATTACCCATGTCTGCACACGGGCAGTGTGGATGGAACATGGAAGGATTATGAAAGATGGCAATGTATTTGCCGTAGTGGCAGAATATGAAGAAAAATGTAGAAAAAAAGAAAGACAGGGTAAAAAAGAAAATCCAATAAACATACAAACACCGTATGTAAGATTAAAAGCTTTACAGATGAATAAAACCCTTTTTAAAAAAGGAGAACCACTTATCCTGACCTATATCTTTGACAATCCGAAAAAAATGCCCTTTCATCTGGCCTTTGCCATTACCAGAGAAGATGGAGTATTATGTTGTGGGACATCTACTTATCATGACAATATGCCTCCTTTTCACAAAGAAAAAAGAGAAATAAAGCTTATTATAAACAAGCAGCCACTCCTACATGGTAACTATCAGATAGTAGGGGCGATAATAGATGAAACCGCGACCTTAACTTATGATGCCCAATGGATAAATTTTAAAGTTGAAAAGACAGAAGAGGAAATAGGTTTATTTTATATGGAGCATGTATGGGAAACCCTGGGTGATGAGCAAAGCATGTTTGGGGTAAATCATGAGTGGACAACTAAGTGATTTTTCAAAAGTAATAAGGGAAGTACATGGTAAAATTGCAGATAAATATGGTATAGTTGATATTTATGGGAATCCTCCTACACCTTTTGATGGTTGGATTTTTGAAGAAAGTGTGCTCAAACCAATAAATTATATTGTAAGTAAGTATATAAACGCAAACGACATTCTGTTAGAACTAGGATGTGGTAATGGACAAATTGTCCAAGCTTATATAAAAAATGGGGCACCTAAGATAATTGGTTTAGACTTTTCCTTTTCGATGCTAAAAACTGCTTGTCAAAGGGCGGATTTGAATCAATATAAAAAGAAATTTATCCCTGTTCAAGGCGATCTCTACGCATTACCCTTTAAATCAGAACAAATTGATTTTGCTTTAATTTATGGAGTATTAGAGCATTTAGAGGAACCTATATTAGCTTTAAAAGAAATTTTTAGAGTGCTTAAACCAAGTGGTATTTTTACTTTAGGTGTGCCCAGAAAATACAGTCTAGCTTTTTTCAGTTATCTTTTATTTGGTCTTTCTGTCCCTAAATGGACAACAAACCAGAAATGGGATTTTTCTTTTGGAAAGAAACTTAGATACTACAAATTCTATTCACTAAGAGAAGTCAAAAGGTTTTTTCAAACCGCTTGGGATGCTCGTTATCAAATCATTGCCAATATACCTGTTTGCTATTCGTTTTTGGTAGGACTTCCCCAGAAATTGCAAAGAAAGTTATTTGCCTATAATCCTGAAATAATGTTTTGCATAGAAAAGTTATTAAGTAAAATATATAA
>OBIL01000138.1_pt1 | contig 8604 bp, 6 predicted proteins | sample 1503321 | NCBI WGS metagenome assembly OBIL01 (sample SAMEA3696450, study PRJEB22514) | metagenome | biome: water; feature: marine; material: hydrothermal vent | place: Pacific Ocean | collected 2014-08-16 | depth 1514 m | reverse complement strand
CATGAGATAAACCGACTACAATATTCGGCAAATCGTTTTAATTCACAATCAAGGCAATACTTTGATAAAGACAATAATAGCTATGTAGTTGAGATCAAAATATCAGGTCTTGGTAAAAGCGATATAGATATTTCTACCAACAAGAATATGTTGATCATTAAAGGCGTAAGCAGTAGTGAGAAAACTTCTACCAATCGAAGCGCTCGATCATCATCAAGCTTTTCTCATTCGTTATCTATTCCTAGTGATGGCGACAAAGATAACATCAGTTCAGACTTTAATGACGGCGTTTTAAAGGTATCAATTCCAAAGTTAGATAAGCCAATATCACAGATTAAGAAGATTACTATTCAGTAGTTACTTACCAGGCTCATCACCCCAGAGTAGTTTGTGCATTTGCACTTGCATGCGTACATTAAGTTGCTTACTTAGGATCCAATCAGCCAGCTGTGTTGGTGTTATTGCATCAAACACCGGTGAGAATAAAACACCAGCTTCGGTTGGATATTGGTTAACAATATCAACACTCCAGTCAAAATCGGCTTTGGATCCAATCACAAACTTCAGTTGGTCCTTAACCTCAAGCTTGGCAATATTGTCATACTTGTTGTGCTTGGATTCATTTGATGATGGGGTTTTAACGTCCATCACAATTGACACGCCCGAATTTACAGCACCAATATCAATACTGCCACTGGTTTCTAATGACACTTGATAATCATCCTTAATCAGCGCATCTAACAAAACATGGCAATCAATTTGGGCGAGTGGCTCGCCACCAGTGACACATACATACCGTGTATTGTATTGTTTAACTTCAGCGAGTATCTCATCAATACTGAGCATATTATTGCCTTTAAAGGCGTATTCAGTGTCACAATACGTGCAACGCAACGGACAACCAGTCAGACGTACAAATACTGTCGGTAGACCCACCTCACGCGCCTCACCTTGCAGTGAGTAAAATATTTCGTTAATGTTTAAATTGACCATCTTTGAGTTGTTTTATTTGGTTACGTACATCCGCTGCTTTCTCAAATTTTAATTCTTCTGCAAAAGCGTACATTTGTTTTTCTAATGCTTTAATCTCTTTGGCTAATTGCACCGGAGAAAGCTGCCTTTGAATGTTCTCATTCACCATATTATCGTCATTTTCTTGACTGGTGATATCGGTATCTAAGATATTAATAATTGGCTTCACCACGCCCTTCGGTGTAATGTTGTGCTTTTTATTATAAGCTTCTTGTCTTTCTCGACGTCTATTGGTTTCACCCATGGCACGCTCCATAGAGCCAGTGATTCGATCTGCATACAAAATCGCCCTACCATTCACATTACGCGCTGCCCTTCCCATAGTTTGAATCAGTGAGCGCTCAGAACGAAGGAAGCCTTCTTTATCTGCATCTAAAATCGCCACCAAAGACACCTCAGGAATATCCAAGCCTTCTCGAAGCAAGTTAATCCCCACTAGTACGTCAAACACGCCTAAACGTAAATCACGAATAATTTCTACCCGCTCAACCGTATCAATATCAGAATGTAAGTAGCGCACTTTAACACCATGATCGTTTAGATAATCACTCAGCTGCTCTGACATTCTTTTGGTTAAAGTGGTAACCAACACGCGCTCACCAACTTTCACACATTTGTGTATCTCGCTCAGTAGATCATCTACTTGAGTATCGACAGGACGTACATCAATTTCAGGGTCGAGCAGCCCGGTTGGTCTAACTACCTGCTCAGCAATCACATTTGATACCTCTAACTCATAAGCTGCAGGTGTAGCGGATACTAAAATGCATTGGTGTGCACGCTCTTCAAATTCGTTAAACTTTAAGGGGCGGTTATCTAGTGCACTCGGCAGGCGAAAACCGTATTCAACCAACGTGGTTTTACGCGCCCGATCACCCTTGTACATGCCACCTATTTGACTTACGGTTACATGCGACTCATCCAATATCACCAATGCATTATCAGGCAGATAATCCATCAACGTTGGTGGCGCTTCACCAGGCTTTCTACCGGATAGATAACGTGAATAATTTTCAATACCATTGCAATAACCCAGCTCACGCATCATCTCAATATCCATTTGTACACGCTGAGTTAAACGCTGCTCTTCTACCAATTTATTCATTGATAACAATTCTTTACGTCGCACTTTAAGCTCAGCCTTGATATCGTCTAAGGTATTAAGAACTTTAGACTTGGGAGTAACGTAGTGTGTTTGCGGGTAAATAGTAATACGTTGCAAAGATTTAAGCTTTTCACCCGTTAAAGGGTCGAACCAATACATTGCCTCAATTTCATCGTCAAACATTTCAATACGGATGGCCTGCTCTTCAGAATCTGCCGGGAAGATATCAATCACCTCGCCCTTAACCCTAAAGTGCCCTCGTATTAAGGTGACATCGTTGCGCGTGTATTGCATTTGTGACAAGCGTGACAAAATTTCTCTTTGGTTGGTCACCTCACCTACGCTCAGATGTAATAGCATTTGCATATAACTGTCTGGATCACCTAAACCATAAATTGCTGACACACTGGCAATAATGATCACGTCATCGCGTTCAAGTAAAGACTTGGTGGCAGACAAACGCATTTGCTCAATCTGCTCGTTAATTGACGAGTCTTTTTCAATATAAGTATCACTCGCCGGCACATAGGCTTCAGGCTGGTAATAATCATAATAAGAGACAAAATATTCCACCGCGTTATTAGGGAAGAACTCTTTCATCTCACTGTACAGTTGGGCTGCTAATGTCTTATTAGGTGCCATAATCAAACTGGCACGCTTAGTCTGCTTAATCACATTCGCCAGAGTGAATGTCTTGCCTGAACCCGTTACGCCAAGTAGCGTTTGAAACTTCTCACCCGCATTCACACCATCCACTAAAGCCTTAATAGCTTTTGGTTGATCTCCAGATGGAGAAAATTGCGATTCTAGTTGAAATTTTTTACCCACTACGTGTAATTTTTCATTAACATAAAACCTTCGATTTTAAACAATTTAAAAGACAATGACAATTCTTTCGGATCGGGTTGGAAAAGTAAAACCTTCAGCCACACTTGCGGTAACCGCAAAAGCCAATGAGCTTAAAGCACAAGGCATTCAAATTGTACCCATGGGATCAGGCGAACCAGACTTTGATACGCCAGTAAATATCCAACAAGCAGGCATTGATGCGATTAAAAACGGGCAAACGCGCTACACTGCCGTTGATGGTACGCCAGATCTTAAAAATGCCATTATCGACAAATTTAAACGCGAGAACAACCTAGACTACTCAGATACCGAAGTGATGGTTTCATCCGGTGGCAAACAAGTCTTTTATAACCTCTGCCAAGCGGTTTTAGATAAAGGCGACGAAGTTATTATTCCAGCCCCTTATTGGGTAAGTTATCCTGATATGGTGATTTTGGCTGATGCCACACCAGTTGTTGTTGAAACCGGTTTAGAGCAAGATTTTAAAATCACGCCCAAGCAATTAGAAGCTAGCATTACCAACAATACTAAATTATTTGTGATGAACAGCCCTTCCAATCCAACAGGTGCGGTTTACACAAAAGATGAATTATTGGCATTAGCAGCTGTACTTCAAAAACACCCTCATGTACTCATTATCACTGATGATATTTACGAACACATTCGTTGGGGTGACGATGCCTTTATTAATATCGTCATGGCTGACACCTCACTTAAAGATCGCACCATCATTCTTAATGGTGTTTCTAAAGGTTATGCGATGACAGGCTGGCGCATTGGTTATGGTGCAGGCCCAGAAATTATCATTAAGGCCATGAAAAAGATTCAAGGTCAATCAACCTCTAACCCTTGTTCAATCGCTCAAGCAGCCGCATTAGAAGCCTTAAATGGTGATCAAAGCTTTATTGGCACCATGGTGTCTGCTTTTGAAGAAAGGCATGAATATATCGTTAATGCGCTAAACGCCATTGACGGTATTGAATGCCCAAGATCGCAAGGTGCATTCTATTCCTTCCCAAGAGTAGAAGGCTTAATTAAGCGTCTTGGTTTAAAAGATGATGTTGAATTATCTACCTATTGCTTAGAAGAGCTAAATATTGCCCTAGTACCGGGTTCAGCCTTTGGTGCGCCAGGCTATGTACGCTTCTCGTTTGCCACCAGTATGGAAAATATCAAACAAGCTGTTACTCGGCTCGGCAGTGTTTAGCTTTAAAAAAAGCATGTCATTTCATTTTTTAAGGTGTATATTGATTCATAAAGCATCTTGTTAATACCGTCATAAAAATGAAACATATAATATCAATAATTCTCTCAGCAATCGTAATATTGATTAGCCCAACACTCCACGCATTTCCAAATTCTACTCACAGCTTTCCAGTCAGTAAAGTATCTAATAATAACTTTGAAGATAGAGTTAAACCTTATGAATGGTACGAACAAAGATCTCAGCAAATGATGGAAAGAACTCGCCAAAGTGAAATTAGGTTTAACCAAATTAAACGCGATCACGATTGGCACCGGTAAACTTAATCGTTGAAAATTAACCTAATACTTATTCTAGTAGGTTAATCAAGAAAATAATTATAATCCGTTACTCGATTCAGCAACATTAGATAGTCTCAACACTAAGTTGTGCTTTAAAACACAAGATACTTCTTTCGCCCTCCCCCTCAGCGCTGAGTGGTTGTTATAGATAATTTATTCAAAAAAATATCTATTTATTTCCTTTTATACTTTTTTGCCTTTTTTACAGAAATACGGTGATGAAAGTCATTATTATTATTTTGTGAATGTTGCAACTTTGGTGTATTACTTGCTCTAAAGTAAGGCACCAAACACTCCTCTCCATTACCTATTAAGTCACTGCGCCCCATTCGCTTTAACGCCTTTCGCAAGACGTCCCAGTTTTTAGGATCATGGTAGCGTAAAAAAGCTTTATGCAATTTTCGTTGTTGTCCACTGCGAGGGGTTTTGACTGATTCTGAACGTCGAGTGATTTTCTTTAGTGGATTTAATTCAGTGTGATACATGGCAGAGGCTATTGCCAGAGGGGTAGGAATAAAGGCCTGCACTTGATCAGGCTTGAAGTCATTACGTTTCAACCAAAGCGCTAGACTCAGCATATCTTCATCACTGGTTCCTGGGTGAGAGGAAATAAAATAAGGAATTAAATATTGCTCTTTTCCTGCCTGCTTAGAATAACGATCAAACAGTTTTTTAAATTGATGATAAGAGCCAATACCTGGCTTCATCATTTTAGATAAGGTATTTTCTTCAGTATGTTCAGGTGCAATTTTTAAACGTCCACCCACATGATGGGTAACCAATTCTTTGATGTATTCAGGATCCCGTACAGCTAAATCATAACGCAAACCTGAGGCAATAAAAATACGCTTAACACCTTTTAGATTGCGTGCGCGTCGGTACAATTTAGTCAGTGGCTTATGGTCGGTCCCCAGATTTGGGCAAATACCAGGATAGACACAGCTAAGGCGACGACAAGCAGTCTCTATCTTAGGATCCTTACATTGCAGGCGATACATGTTAGCCGTTGGGCCACCGAGGTCAGAAATATTGCCCTTAAATTCTTCATCTGTATCGCGGATAGTCTCAATTTCACGAATCACAGAGTCTTCAGAGCGACTTTGAATAATGCGCCCTTCATGCTCGGTAATAGAACAAAAAGTACAACCACCGAAACAGCCACGCATAATATTAATTGAAAAACGAATCATGTCAAAGGCAGGAATTTTCAGCTCACCATAAGCAGGATGCGGTTTGCGCGTATAAGGCAATTCAAATACACTATCAAACTCTTCCATTGACAAGGGAATTGGCGGTGGATTTAACCAAACATCGCGCTCACCATGGCGCTGCACTAGAGCTCTCGCATTGCCCGGATTTGTTTCTAGGTGAAAGACACGTGACGTGTGTGCATATAAATAGCGATCTTTTGCCACTTGTTCAAAAGAAGGTAAGCGAATAACCGTACTTTCTCGTTTTAAACCTTTGGTTCGATGGTCAAAATCAATCACCTGAACCGCCCCCTGATTGGGGTCAATTTTACTAGGCTTGGTCTGGTTATTCTTATCGCCACAACCCTGCTTATCCTTAGCAGATGTATCTGCATAAGGGTCCGTTTGTGGATGAACCAAGCTCTTATCAGCATCAATTTCGCTTGAATCTAAAACTGTCCAGCCTTCAGGAATGCCTTGTCGCATATAAGCCGTACCACGAATATCAGTGATTTGCTTAATATCTTCACCCGCCGCAACTCGGTGCGCAACTTCAACGACGGCACGTTCAGCATTACCAAAAAGCAGTAAATCTGCCTTGGAGTCAGGCAGAATGGAACGGCGAATGGTTTGTGACCAGTGATCATATTGTGCAATACGCCTTAAACTGGCTTCAATGCCGCCAATAATAACAGGAATACCTTTGTAGGCCTCCTTAGCACGCTGAGTATAAACAGTCGTCGCACGATCAGGACGCTTTCCCGACATAGCGCCAGCAGTATAAGCATCATCAGAACGTGGTCTTTTCTCAGCCGTGTAATGATTCACCATAGAGTCCATATTACCCGACGCAACAGCGAAGAATAAACTAGGCTTTCCTAGCTGACGAAAATCATCTGCAGAATGCCAATCAGGCTGAGAAATAATTCCCACACGAAATCCTTGAGACTCTAATAGACGACCAATAATCGCCATACCAAAACTCGGATGATCTACATACGCATCCCCGGTAACGATAATAATATCGCAGCAATCCCAGCCCAACTCATCCATCTCCTTGCGAGACATCGGCAACAATGGCGCAGGCACAAGCCCTTTCTTATGAGGCCAAAATTTGGGATAGGCATGGAGATTTTTAGGTGACAACATCATGATGTTAAATTATACAGTAACAAGCTAAATTATGAAAAATGGGCGCCCATTGGGAATCCAGTGTTTTCAATCAGACATAAAAAAAGCCTATCGCATAGGATAGGCCTTTATTTAATTGGCTCCTCGAGGTGGGCTCGAACCACCGACAAATGGATTAACAGTCCATTGCTCTACCAGCTGAGCTATCGAGGAATAAAAGAGAAATTATAACGGAATCTAGATTTGAGTCAATCTAAAAATCAGTTAATTTGGTGTTTTATTTGACTAGTAAGCGGGTGCAGGGAAATAGTTACCATTAGTAGGCACATAACCTAAGTAACCTTGTCTACCATAACCTTCAAAACGACCCTCGCCTCTTGTTTGACCACGGTTGTCAATCTGACCTTTATAGTATTGATCAGCATTACCTGTCGCATAATTTTTACCTTGACCAGTTAGACGATTTTGTAATTCGCCAACATACTTACCATCTGCTCTTGCATAACCAGTACTTTCGGTTTTGTTATTAGTTTTTAAATAAAAACCGATATCAGTATCATTTACCCAGTTATTGGCTGTACTCATTGGACCCCAATCAGCGTCTGAATTCATCGGACCCCAGTTAGTCATGCCGTCCATCGGACCGAAATTTGATCCCGAGTTAAATGGGCCCCAGTTAGAGCCTGAATTAAACGGACCCCAATTTGATCCCGAGTTAAATGGACCAAAATTAGAACTTGAGTTGGAATTAGAGTTAGAGCCCCATGGCATCCAAGAGTCAATTAAATTATCGCCACCATTATTAGTGTTGTTGTCCCATGGCATCCATGGTGATGCACTAGCAATGCTAGAAGCTAATAAAGTGATTGTAAATATTGTTTTTGTCATGTTGTTCATTTCATATTCCCCAAAATAAAAAATTGCTTTTGCATGTATTATACACTAATTATATTATGATTTTATAATATATTAACAATAGACGAAAAAAAAGAGGCGCTTAAGCACCTCTTTTTATTAACTAATTTTAAAAATTAATTATTTTGCAGCAGCAGGAGCGTTGCTTCCCGTGGCTGAAGCCATTGCATCTGCATAACCTTTAGCGTAAGCGTCTGCTTGGCCTTTAGCTGTTGCATCAGCAACACCTTTAGCGTAAGCGTCTGCAGTACCAGAAGCATTTGCATCGCCTGTACCAGAAGCAGAACCGTCAGCAGCGCCAGAAGCGTTAGTGTCAGTAGAGTTCTTAGTGTCAAACTTAAGACCAAAGTCAGTGTTGTTCATCCAGTTGTTACCACCTTTGAAAGGACCCCAGTTTTGAGCGCCATTCATAGGACCCATGTTAGAACCACCGCCGAATGGGCCGAAGTTGTTGCCACCTGAGAAAGGACCAGCATTAGAACCACCGTTAAATGGACCCATGTTAGAACCACCGCCGAATGGACCCATGTTGTTGCCGCCATTGAAAGGACCCCAGTTAGAGTTGTTACCACCCCAACCATTGTTGTTATTGCCGAAAAATGCAGATGCAGAAGTTGCTGCAACTACGGTAGCGATTGCTACTGCTTGTACTAATGTTTTCATAGTTATCTCCATGTATTTAATTATAAAAAAAGAGGAAAAGAATACCAACAAAATATCAATATTCAGGTGGCAATTATAATGAATTGAAATGAAAAAAGTGAATAAATATTGGCGGTATATAAATTTACAATCGCCCAATAAAAAACCACCCTCTCGGGTGGTTTTAGCTTGGCT
>OBIL01000134.1_pt1 | contig 8780 bp, 19 predicted proteins | sample 1503321 | NCBI WGS metagenome assembly OBIL01 (sample SAMEA3696450, study PRJEB22514) | metagenome | biome: water; feature: marine; material: hydrothermal vent | place: Pacific Ocean | collected 2014-08-16 | depth 1514 m | reverse complement strand
TTTGATTTTTTTTGATTTAATTTTTACTATTTTAGATAAATTTTCTATTGTAATCTCTTCTAATTCTTTTATAGCTGTAATTTTATCTACATTAACAGCTTGTGGTTTTTCTCTTCTACTTTTAAATCCAACTTTTGGTAATCTTCTTTGAAGTGGTTGTTGACCACCTTCAAATCCAATTTTTTTAGAATAACCACTTCTACTTTTTTGTCCCTTTTGACCTCTTGCAGCAGTTTTTCCATAACCGCTACCTTGTCCTCTTCCAACCCTTTTTGTTTTATGAGTAGAACCGTTTGCTGGTGTTAAATTATTTAATGCCATATTTACGCCTTTTTATTTTTAATCATTTGTAAAGCTTTAATAGTTGCTCTAACAAGATTATGAGGATTGTTTGAACCAAGAGATTTAGATAAAATATCTTTAATACCTACAAGTTCAAGCACCGGTCTTACCGCACCACCTGCAATTAATCCCGTACCTTCACTTGCAGGTTTTAATAAAATCTGTGATGCATTAAATTTAGCTTGAACATCATGATTTATAGTATTACCATGAATACCTTCGATTTTTACTAAGTTTTTAAATGCATCATCTACTGCTTTTTTGATTGCATCAGGAACTTCTTTTGCTTTTCCTGTTCCAACTCCAACTATTCCTTTTTTATTTCCAACAACTACAAGGGCATTAAATCTGAATCTTCTACCCCCCTTTACAACTTTAGTAATTCTTCCAATATTAACAACTACTTCTTCAAATTCTTCTTTATTATAATCTTTTATTATATTTCTTTTTGCCATTTGCCTTCCTTAAAGTTTTATACCGTTTTGTCTAAGAGTATCTGCAAATGCTGCAACTACACCGTGATATTTATATCCATTTCTATCAAAAGCAACTTTTTCAATATTAGCCGCTTTTAATTTCTCTGCAAAAATTTGCCCCGCTTTTTTAGCTCCTTCAATATTTGAAGGAAGTTTATTTTCAAGATGAGCTGTATTTAAATAAACCATAGTATGAGATTTTACATCATCAATAGCTTGAACAATAATATATCTATTTGATTTATAAATAGTTACTCTTGGCATTTCAGCAGTACCACTGATTCTACCCCTAATTCTTTTTTTTCTTTTAACTCTTCTTAAATCTCTTTTAGCAAGTTCTTTAGTTCTTCTCATCTCTCACCCTTATTTTTTAGCTGTTTTACCAGCTTTTCTAATAATAACTTCATCAACATATTTAACACCTTTACCTTTATAAGGTTCAGGTTTTCTAAAGCTTCTAATTTCAGCTGCAACTTGTCCAACTCTTTGTTTATCACTTCCTTTTATAGTAATAACATTTCTTTCTACTGTAATTGTAATACCTTCTGGTATTTCATAGTTAATAGGATGCGAATAACCAAGTTGTAATTCTAATACATTACCTTTTACAGAAGCTCTATAACCAACCCCATTTATTTCAAGTTTTTTTTCAAATCCTTTAGTTAAACCTATAACTACGTTATTAGCAAGAGCTCTTACAGTTCCCCACATAGCTTTTGCAAATTTAGTTTCATTAGAAGGTTCAAAAGTTAAAGTATCACCTTCAATGTTTACTTTAACAACACCTTTAGTATCAATTTCTTTTAATTCTTGGCCCTTTTTAATAACTAATTTATCCCCTTCAAGACTAGCAGTTAGGCCATCTGCTAACTTTACGGGTTGTTTACCAATTCTACTCATAAATTTCTCCTTTACCAAATACTACAAATTACTTCGCCACCTATTTTTAATTTATAAGCTTCATCATTAGCTAATACGCCTTTATTAGTTGAAACAACTAAAGTTCCAAATCCATTTTTAAATTTTTTAATATCTTCATACCCTTTATAAACTCTTCTTCCGGGTTTTGAAATTCTTTTAACTTCATTAATTACAGAATTTCCATTTTCATCATATTTTAAAGAAACATTAATAAATTTTTTGTTTCCTTCTTCTATAACTTTATAGTCTTCAATATAACCTTTGTCTTTAAATACTTTTAATACATTCTCCATTAATGTTGAATGGATAAGGGTTGTATATTCAAGACCTCTCATTGATGCATTTCTAATTCTTGTTAATCCATCTGCAATAATATCATTCATCATTTCGGCATCCTTTTACCAACTAGCTTTTTTAACACCAGGGAGTAGCCCCTCGTTTGCCATTTTTCTTAAACAGACTCTGCAAATTCCAAAATCTTTATAGACACTTCTTGGTCTTCCGCAGATAGAGCATCTTGTATATGCTCTCACTTTAAATTTTGGTTTTCTCTTAGCTTTAGCAATCATACTTTTTTTTGCCATTTTATTTTCCTTTTGTAAATGGGAATCCGATAAGTTCTAGCATTCTAAGAGCCATCTTATCATCTTCAGTTGTTGTTGAAATATTAATATTCATACCGTGAACTTTAATAATAGTGTCATAATCAACTTCAGTAAATACAAGCTGTTCTGTTAAACCAAAGTTAAAATTACCTCTTCCATCAAAGCCATCTCTCTTTACACCTTTAAAATCTCTAACTCTTGGAAGAGCAACTGAAATAAGTTTTTGTAAGAAACTCCACATTCTTTCACCTCTAAGGGTTACTTTTACACCTACAGGCATACCTTCTCTTACTTTAAATCCTGCAACAGATTTTCTTGCAGGAGTAATTACAGCTTTTTGTCCGGTAATTATTGTAATAGTATCAGCAACACTTTGAAGAAATTTTTTATCTCTAGCACCTTCACCAACCCCTGCACTAACAACAATTTTTTCAATATTAGGGATTAGCATAGGATTTTTAATATCAAACTCTTCTACAAGTTTTGGTCTTACTTCCTCTAAATATTTTTTTTGTACTTCAAACATCGCCCTAGCCTTCTACTTTTTTTACGTTTGAAATATGAATAGGTTTTTCAATATATTCAAACCCACCTTTTGGGTTTTGTTCAGTTGGCTTAACAGCCTTTTTAACCACATTCACACCTTTTACTATAACTTTAGCTTCTTTAGGAATAACTTTTAAAACTTCACCTGTTTTACCTTTATCATCTCCTGCAATAACTTTTACAGTATCTCCTCTTTTTATTTTAAATTTAGGAGGTTGATTTTTTCTTGCACCCATTATAACACCTCCGGAGCTAATGATGTAATTTTTTGGAAACCTTCATATCTAACTTCTCTTGCAATAGGTCCAAAAATACGAGTTCCTACTGGCTCTTTTTTTGTATCTATAATTACAGCTGCATTTTCATCAAATCTTATTAATGAACCATTTTCTCTTTGAACTTCTTTTTTAGTTCTAACAATTACAGCTTTTACAACTTGACCTTTTTTTATTTTACCGTTTGGAAGGGCCTTTTTAACAGAAGCAACAATAATATCACCTACACTTGCATATCTTCTTTTAGAACCTCCCAAAACTTTTATACACATAATCTCTTTTGCACCGCTGTTATCAGCTACTTTTAATCTTGTAAATGGTTGAATCATTCTTATTCTCCTCTTTCAACAATTTCTTTAAGAACGAAAGTTTTTCTTTTAGAAATTGGTCTATGTTCAATAGCACTTACTATATCTCCAACATTAGCTTCATTTTTTTCATCATGAACTAAATATTTTTTAAATCTTTTAACAATTTTATGATATTTTGGATGTAAAACTTTTCTTTCAACTAAAACATTTATAGTTTTATCACCAGTTTTTTTAATAACTTTTCCAGTAATAACTCTTTTAGGCATTAGTTACCCCTTTTTGCTCTCATCGCTGTTTTAATTCTAGCGATGTCTTTTCTGATTTTTCTTATAAATGATGTATCCTGTAGCTGCATAGTTTTTAACTTCATTCTTGTTTCAAAAAGTTCTATTTTTTTATTCTTAAGAAGCTCTTGAAGCTCAGCTTCAGATTTTTCAATAAGTTCTGCTACATTTAATTTAGTATAGCTCATTTTCACTCTCCATTGAAATAATTTTTGTTTTAAAAGGTAACTTTGCAGCTGCAAGAGTTAATGCTCTAACGGCAATTTCTCCATTAACACCGGTAATTTCAAAAATAACTCTTCCAGGCTTTATATTCATTACCCACTCTTCAACACTTCCTTTACCTTTACCCATCCTAACTCCTACAGGTTTTGCTGTAAGAGGTTTATCAGGGAATACTCTAATCCAAATTTTTCCAGTTCTTTTCATAGTTCTACTTAAAGCAACCCTTCCAGCTTCAATTTGTCTTGAATTAATTCTTCCAAGTTCAATTGCTTTAAGTCCGTATGTTCCAAATGCAAGGCTACTACCTCTATAGGCTTTACCTCTATTTCTACCTTTTTGCTGTTTTCTGTATTTAGTTCTTTTTGGCATTAACATTTCTGCGTCCTTTTCTTCTTCTTGGAGCTTTTCTTTCTGGTGTTTTAGTCTCTTGAGAATTCATTTTTCTTTGAAGAACTTCACCTTTAAATATCCATACTTTAACACCTATAATACCATAGGTAGTTAGTGCCTCAGCAAAACCATAATCAATTTTAGCTCTTAATGTATGTAGAGGAACTCTTCCCTCAAGATACCATTCAGTTCTTGCCATTTCAGCACCATTAAGTCTTCCTGCAACTTGAACCTTAATTCCTTTAGCTCCGGCTTTAAGTGCTGATTGAATAACTTTTTTCATAGCTCTTCTAAATGCCACCCTTCTTTCAATCTGAGTAGCAACATTCTCAGCTGCTAGTTGTGCACTTAGTTGTGGCTTTCTCTCTTCTTTAATATTAAGAATAAGCTCTTTATTACCAATTTTCTTTTGAAGTTCATTTTTAAGAGCTTCTACTTCACTACCACCTTTACCAATAATAATACCCGGTTTAGCTGCAAAAATTGTGATTCTAACTTTTTTAGCAGTTCTTTCAATAATAATATCGCTAATACCTGCATAATAAAGTTTTTTCTTTAAAAATTTTCTAAGTTCATAATCTCCTACCACATTTTCAGGCATAGTGTTGTAATTAATAAACCATCTACTTCTCCAGTTTCTATTTATTCCAAGTCTTAGTCCGATTGGATTCGTTTTTTGACCCATTAGCTTTCCTTTTCAACTTCTACATAAATATGAGCGGTTGGTTTTTGAATTCTACTTGCCATACCTCTAGCTCTTGGTCTATATCTTTTCAGATATGGACCTCTATCAACTCTACATGAAGTAATTTTTACCTCATTTGCATCATAATCACCATTTGCAACAGCACTTGCAATAACTTTAGCAATAACTCTTGCCGCTTTATTAGGCATAAATTCAAGTTTAGCAAGTGCAACTTCAGCATTCATTCCTTGAATTTCTCTTGCTATTAGTCTTGCTTTTGTTGGTGAAAGTCTAATAAATTTTAATACTGCTTTACTCATGAGCTTCCCTTACTTACCTATTTTCTTTTGAACAGAACCTTTATGACCTCTAAAAGTTCTTGTTGGTGCAAATTCACCAAGCTTATGTCCAACATGTCTTTCAGTAATATAAACCGGTACAAAATCTCTTCCATTATGAACATTGATAGTCAAACCTATCATCTCAGGAGTAATTATACTCCTTCTTGACCATGTCTTAATTGGTTTAGGATTTTTTTCTTCTTTAGCTTTTAAAACTTTTTTCATTAAATGGTCATCTACAAAAGGACCTTTTTTAGTGCTTCTTGCCATGAGCTATCCTTATTTCTTTCTTCTTGAAATTATATATTTATCAGATTGTTTTTTCTTACGAGTTTTATAACCTTTAGTAGGCATTCCCCAAGGCGTAACAGGATGGTTACCTTTACTTCTACCCTCTCCTCCACCGTGTGGGTGATCAACAGGGTTCATAGCAATACCTCTTGTTTGAGGTCTAATACCTCTGTGTCTATTTCTACCAGCTTTACCAATAGTAATGTTTTGATAATCTGCATTACCTACAGTTCCAATTGTAGCCATACATTCACCTAAAATATATCTCATTTCACCACTTGGTAATCTTAAAATAACATATTTACCTTCTCTACCCATAATTTGACAAGAATTTCCCGCACTTCTTGCAATTTGCCCGCCTTTTCCAGGCTTCATTTCAACGTTATGTACAACAGTACCTACAGGAATATTTTTAAGCTTCATTGCATTACCAGGTAGAATATCAAGACCACTCTCAGCAGCCATTACAGTATCACCTACTTTTAAACCTTCAGGTTGAATTATATATCTTTTATCACCGTCAACATAACTAATTAAACAAATTCTGCAGTTTCTATACGGATCGTATTCAATTGTATCAACTTTACCTGGAACTCCAAATTTATTTCTTTTAAAATCGATTATTCTATAAAGTTTTTTCGCTCCAGCTTCTCTGTGTCTAGATGTAATTCTTCCTACATTGTTTCTACCTGCTTTTTGAGGTAGTTTAATTAATAGTTTTTTTACCGTCGGTTTAGATGTTATATCACTATTATCAAGTGTTGTCATAAATCTTCTTGACGGTGTATATGGTTTATAACTCTTTACTGCCATCTTCTTCCCTTTACACGCTTAGGCTTTCAATTTTTGCATCTTCAGGTAATTTTACATAGAATTTTTTGTAATCTGCTCTTTTACCTTCAACTCCTCTAAATCTTTTCACTTTTCCTTTTTGTCTAAGTGAATTTACTTTTAGTGGAGTTACTCCGAAATATTCTTTAAAAATTTCTTTTAGTTGATTTTTTGTCACTTTTGGTGTAGTCTGAACTACAAGCACACCTTGCTCTTGAAGGTTTAGTGCTTTTTCAGTGTATACGATTGATTTAATATCTGTAATATCCGCCATCGCTTAGCCCTTTATAACTTTTTCGTAAGCCGCTTTATCAAAAATTATGCTTTTAAATACACTTGCATAATAAGCGTTTAATTCTTCCGGTGTAATAATATAAACATTTGGGATGTTTCTGAATGCTAAAAATGTTTTTTCATCCATTTCATCAACTACTATTAAATAGTCTCTTTGATTAATTTCATTTAACCATTTAACAGCATCTTTTGTTTTTCCACTTTCGATTTTAATAGTATCAACAACGAAAAGTTTTTCGTTTTCAGCTTTTTCGTTAAGTGCATATTTTAATGCAACTCTTTTTTGTTTTTTATTTATTTTTTGAGACCAGTCTCTTTCATTTCTAGGTCCGTGTGCAACACCACCGCCAACAAAATGAGGTGCTCTAATAGAACCTTGTCTAGCACGTCCAAGACCTTTTTGTCTGAAAGGTTTCTTACCTCCTCCGCTAACTTCTCCTCTTGTTTTAGTATGTGCAGTTCCTGCTCTTTGATTAGCAAGGTATGCTTTTACATACAGATATAGATTGTGCGGATTGATATTTTGAAAATCTTCCGGTAATTGTTTAATAACTTCTATACTCATTTCACAATCCTTACTTTTCCTAAACTTCCATTAGCTCCAGGAACACTTCCTTTAATTACTAATACACCCATATTTTCATCAAATTCAACAACCTCCGCATTTACAGTTACGTTTTTATTTCCATAATGACCAGGCATTTTTCTACCAGGCATTACACGTCCAGGCCATTCACAGTTACCAATTGATCCTGGTGCTCTGTGAAATCTACTACCATGTCCTCCCGGTCCACCTGCAAATCCGTATCTTTTAACAACACCACTAAAACCTCTACCTTTTGATTTGAATGTAAGTTTTACTTTTTTAGCTTCTCTTAAAGGTTCAACACTCAAATCTCCAGGTTCAGTATTTGCAACTTCAAGTTCAACAAATCTGTTAAATTCTTTACTAAGAGAGTATTTTTTTTGCATACCCTCAATCGGTTTATTTATTTTTTTACCGTTTGCATATGCTACTAAAGCTTTATTTTCTTTAATTTCACAAACTTTTGCCGGAACAACTTTTAATAATGTTACCGGAACACTTGGGATTCCTACAGTCCTACTCATTCCTATTTTTTCAACTATAAATTCCATTCAATTCTCCTTAACTTAATGCCCTAACTTCTACATCAACCTCTGGTGCCAACTCAAGTTTCATTAATGAGTCAACAGTTTCAGGCTGTGCATTTACAACATCAACAATTCTTCTGTGAATTCTAATTTCGAATTGTTCTCTTGAATCTTTATTAACGTGAGGTGATCTTAATACTGTATATCTTCTAATTTTTGTAGGTAGAGGAATAGGTCCCTTTACTTCCGCTCCAGTTCTTTTAATTGCATCAATAATAATACTTACTGCCTTATCAAGCACTCTATGGTCATACGCTTGAAGTTTGATTCTAATTTTCTCCATTACCTTCCTTTTTAAAGATCTCGTGGTTTTTCCACGCTAAGTGGAATAAAATTATAAAAGATTTTTAACTCTTTAGCAAGTGTTTTTGAAGAATTTTTTCCTTAAAAAAAGGAAAAGTAGATGATGAAATCATTTTATAATATTCGGTTTTACCGCATTTTTATAAATATAACTTACTGCTTCTTCTACACTATCAGTAACAATAAAAAGGTTTTTGTCTTCTTTTGAAATATAGTTCATTTCAAGCATCTTGTCATAAAATTTTAGAAGTGGCTCGTAAAACTCTTTTCCGAAAAAAACTATCGGAATCGCACTCATTCTTTTCGTTTGAACGAGTGTCAATACTTCACTAAGCTCATCTAGTGTCCCAAAACCGCCCGGCATCATAACTGTCCCTACGCTATACTTAAGAAACGTAACTTTTCTTGTAAAAAAATATTTAAATTTCAAAAGAACGTTTACATAAGGATTTGTTTTTTGTTCATGCGGTAATAAAATATTAAGCCC
>OBIL01000106.1_pt1 | contig 10644 bp, 10 predicted proteins | sample 1503321 | NCBI WGS metagenome assembly OBIL01 (sample SAMEA3696450, study PRJEB22514) | metagenome | biome: water; feature: marine; material: hydrothermal vent | place: Pacific Ocean | collected 2014-08-16 | depth 1514 m | reverse complement strand
TCGTGGCTATATCTCTTCCTGCCGCCGATTCCGCCTCTTGTGGGGAGCTTCACTCTGCCCCAAAGCCTGCCAAGCAGATACATCAGCGCCATACCTGCGAAGAATGCCGCCACTATGTACCACTTGAGCATTTCACTCTTCTTCTCGTACTCCTTTTTGGCATAGTAGATATCGTCGGAGAGTATATTCTCGCTCACTCTCTTTTTGGCCTCGGGGTGCTTTCGGGTCTGCGATTGGCTCTTTGGAGGAGTACTCTTCGTCTCGCCGCCACCGGCAGCGGCAGAGGGGGCGGCGGCCGATGCGGAGCCCTCTATCTTTATCTTTATAGCTTTCGTGGAGATACTTTTGCTCCTGCCGCTTTTGTAGTCGAGTGTCTTCAGCTTCACGGCCGGTATGGTGAAGCTTTTGTCGGAGATGAAGGTATATTTCTTGATATATCTGCTATGCAGACTCCTGCCTACGAGTTTGCTCTCTATCTTGGCTTCGTCGCTATATACCGTCACCCCGGGAATATCGAATTTCGGCTCTTCGAGGTCTTCGAGACTCCCCTCTCCCTCTACGACGAGAGTGTAATCCACAGGTTTGTTGGCTTTGCCCTTTGTGCTATCGACATGGCCCTCTATCTTGAACTTGCCTACCGCGTCTATATCGGCCGGTATGGGTTTGGCATCTATACTGACGGAGGAGGAGCGGATAGTGTGCCACCGCAGATTGTTTGTAAAGAGTCCGAAGGGGTCTGTGGGTGCGCTCATATCTCTTAGTCCGATTTTGCATTCGGCAGGCTCTATGACAAGTCTGCCCGCCTTTTTGGGTATCAGGAGATATTTGAGCTCGTGAACCGTCCCATCTTTCTTGGGATAGCGCTTCTCGTCTCCGAGACTCTTTACGAAAAAGTCGTTAAATTCCGGAGGTCTGTACTCTATATGAGCTACAGCACCATTTATCGGCTCCACCACATCCACCGTCAAGATGACGGGCTCGCCGGTATATACGCTCTTTTTGTCACTCTTCATCGTGATATAGAAGCCACCCGAAGATGAGGCTTTGGAGGGCTTGACGAGCGAGATCTTTTTGGGCTTCGTCTTCTGCTTTTTGCCGTCCACCTCTACCGTGAAGGAGGGGATGACGATATCTTTGCGCGGAAAGATATCGAAGCTCAGAACCTTTTTCGTACTGCTGCTGAATTTGCCGTTTATAAACTGCATGCTCGACATCGAGCTCTTTTTGAGATTCTCCACCTTGTATCCATCTATCTCGGATATCGGCGGAAACTTCACATCGCTCCCCTCGGCGACGATTTTCACACGCACTCCCTCGCCCGCCACTATATGGCTGGAGCCCACTTCGACTCGTACCTTGCCCGCCGAGACTATCGAAAAGCTCAGCAGCAAGAGGACAAGGGGTATAAATAGAGCTCTCCTTACCATGGGTTCACCTCCGAATCTCTTTTTGCCTTTTTACCGCTTACGCTTCTATACATAAGAGTAGGCATCTTTTTCCCTCCCATCTTTTTCATTAGTCTTCTCAGCTCCCTTTTTCGCATCTTTTTCTTCTCTTCGCGCATACGAGACTCGGCGGAGCCGCCGCCTTGAGCGCTCTGTGCCTTCTTCTCCTCCTTTTTGGGGCTCTTCTTCATCTCCTTTGCACCCTCCCGCTCTTTGCGGGTCTCCTTTTTGGGCTCGGCCTGTGCCTCACTCTTGCGCTCATTCGGCTTTCGTCTCTCCTGCTCCTCCTGCTGTTTCCGACTCTTGCGCTCGTTTTCGCGACTCTTCTCGCTCTCTCTCTTCTTGCCCGCTCCATTTTTCGAATCGCTCTTCTTCTCTTTTCCGTTTTTGCCGTCGGAGCTCTTTTTTTCGCCCTGCTTCTTCTCGTTTTTATTCTTTTTATCTTTTTTCTCTTTTTTGGGGCTCTCCTTGGAGCTGCTTTTCGAATTTTCGCCCTCTTTGGACTTTTTCTGCTGTTGCTTTTGTTGTTTTTTTTGCTGCTTCTGTTTTTGCTTCTGCTTCTGTTTTTGCTTCTGTTTCTGTTTTTGCTTCTTTTTCTTTTTCTGTTTCTGCTTCTTTTTCTTTTTGAGGAGTTTTTTGCTCAACTCTAGGTTGTATCTCGTATCTTTGTCATCAGATATCTTCAAAGAGGCCTCGTACGCCTTCACAGCCTTCTTCAGCTCACCTTTGCGGAAATAGGCGTTGCCGAGATTGTGGAGCCTGTCGTGCTCGGATACCCCCTCGCCCCGGGCCCTTCTGTAACTCTCTATCGCCTTGTCGTATTCACCCGCCTTGTAGAAGGCGTTTCCAAGGTCGTAATTGAGCACGGCATCGTCTCTCGAGAGTCTCTTCAGAAGTTTCGCACTCGTGTTGTAGTCTCCCTTCTCATAGGCCGCTTTCGCCTCCTTTATGATGGAGTAGTCGCTCAATCCCGCCTGCGAAGAGGATATCCATAGCGACAGGATGAAGACAATGTATAGATAGCTCACTCTCATCTCTCCCCTCCTTTTGCCTTCGAGACTCTGCCCGCCGGTAGCGAGGAGAGTCCAGCGAGTAGTAGAACGACCGCAAGAAGCAGAGGATAGACGAAGAGCTCTTTTCTATCTTTTATCTTTATCGTGCCGTGCTTTTCATCTCCAAACTTTTCGTGCAGCATCTTGGCCAGTCTCTGCATATCCTCCCTACCGTTGGCCGCGACTATATACTCTCCTCCGCTCTCTCTGGCTATTTTGCCGAGCTCTTCGTTGAGCTGCGAAATCGCTATGGTGCCGTCCTTCTCTCTCATGAAATGTCCATCCTCTCCAGGTATGGGTGCGCCCTTTTTCGTAGCGCTGAGTACGGCAAAGAGTTTGATGCCTTTTTTTTGGAGTCTCTCTCTCATCCCCTCCAGAGCCTTGGCGTCTCCTCCGTCGCTGAAGAGTACCAGTATCTTCTGTTTCTTTTTGGCCAGCATATCCGAAGCGAGAGTCGCTATCGCCTCGAAATCGGTAGAAGCCATGTTGATATAGCTCTCGTTCACCCCTTCGACTATCTGTTTGAGGGTAGCCTTGTCGCTCGTGAAGGGTGCGAGTATGAAGGCGGAGTGGGCGAAAGCCGCCACCGCTATCTCGTCGGCGGGCATGGCGTCGAAGAACTGCTGCATCTTCTTTTTGGCGAACTCCAGTCTGTTGGGGTAGAGGTCTTTGCACCTCATCGAGCCCGATATATCCAGAGCGCTCACCACGCTCAGCCCCTTGAGGCGTATCGTCGTCTCTCCCTGCTCTATCACGGGGCGAGAGAGAGCTACGATCATCGCAAAAACCGCCGAAAAGAGCAGCAGATTTCGTATGGAGTTGGGCAGCGCCTCGCTGTCGGCTCTCAATCTCTGCAAAGCGGAGGAGTCGAAGAGCCTCTCCACCTTCTCCCTGTTGGTGACGACGAGAAAGACGAAGATGACAAAGGGTACTGTCATTACCCAGAAAAATTGCGGATATACGAAACTCATCCTACACTCCTTTCGCCGTTCTCGTATAGATGAAGAGCAGTAGCGAGAGTATCGCCAGGAAGAGAGGATAGATATACAGATAGTCTCTCTTGACTATGCTTTTGCTCTTTATCTTGCTCGTCTCGAGCTTGTCGATATCGGCATATATTTTCGCCAGCTGGGCACCATTTTCGGCAGAGTAGAACTTGCCCCCTCCGGCCTTGGCCAGTGCCTGCAGATAGCCGGCGTCGTAATCTCTATAGCTCCCTATCCCTATCGTATAGAGCTTGATTCCGCCAGAGGATATGAGTTTGCGGATTTCGTCGAAAGATATACGGCTCATATTGTCCATACCGTCGGTCAGCAGTATCGCTATTTTGCTCTTGGCGTCGCTTTCGCTCAATATTCTGTAGCCCTGCAGCAGTGCGTCGTTGATGGCGGTTCTCTTGCCCGCTATCCCCAGCCTCTGCATATCCACTATCTTGTGCAGGAAATCCTTTTCAAAGGTCAGTGGAGAGGCTACGAAAGCTATACTGGCGAAGTTTATCAGCCCTATTCTGTCATCCTTCCTTCGGGATATGAAGTCGTTGACCACCTCTTTGACCACATCGAATTTGTTTTTGTAGGGGTCCTGCGGGTCGAAACCGCGCTGTCTCATCGAGTCGCTCGAATCGATTATGAGCATGATGTCCCTACCCTGCTTTTTGGTGTTTTTATACTCATCGGTGAGTACGGGCGAGGAGAGTGCCGTTATGAGCATCGTTATCCCTATCCATTTCAATATGGCCGGTATCTTGCTCTTTACCTCCCTGCCCCCCAGCAGAACCTTCAGATGGGGGAAGTAGATGGCCATACTCCTTGCCGGACACCATTTCGCGCATATATAGAAGAGCAGGAGCAGGAGGAAGGCCTGCGGATACTGAAAGCTAAATTGATTCATCGCATACTCTCCTGTATAGCTCGAAAGCTCTTAGTGTTTCGCTATCGACCCTCTCTACGCTTTTCCTGTATTTATAGCGCTCCAGCAGAGGGAGGAGTTGGGAAAAGAGCTCCTTCCTCCTATCGTCTTTGGCCAGCGCTCTGCCATATTTCGTCGCTTCGTAGGCCGCTTTTTTGGGGTCGCTCCAATTTATGGCATAGAGCTTTTCGAGCAATATCTTCTCTTCGTTCACCTTCCTGTGCGCCAGCAGATTCGAAAGCAGCCTGTAAAGCAGCCACCCCAGCGCCACTAGGACCACTGCGGCCGCTCCCCATAGAAGATAGTGGCTCCAGTCTGGGATATCCACAAGCGCTTTTATATCTCTTATATCCATATCGCTACCGGGCTTCATCACCTCATCCTCTTGCTGAGTTTGATAAAGGGGTCTTCATCCGTATAGATTTTGGCATATCGTATGGCGTTTTCTCTGAACTGCTCATAGAGCTTTTTGTCGTTGGCCTTTATCGCCTTGCGATACTCCTTCATGAGCGATTCGCCCATATCGCCCTCCATACTCCCTTCGCCCTCCATATCGACAAGCCTCAGATAGCCCAGATTTTCGGGCTTCTCTTCGAATCTATCCCGTACGATGATGCAGAAGAGGTCGTGCTTTTTCGAAAGGAGTTTCAAATCTATATCGCCTATGAAATCGGATATCAAAAAGAGCAGAGACCTCTTGGCTACCCTCTTGTATATCGTGTCGCACCAGCCCGCGAAGTCGCCTTTGAGCCCGAGAGGGTCGAAGAGGAGGCATCTCTCCAACTCCTGCGTGACCGAAAAGAACTTCTTGGAGGGCTTGGAGTAGTTGTAGAGTCTGTCGGCATAGAGAAGGTGGGAGAAGAGGTCACCGTTTTTTACGGCGGAAAAGCCCAAAATTCCCACCAGCTCGGCCATCGTTTCGCTCTTGGGCCGTTTTATACCGAAATAGCTCGAGCCGTTGAGCATGGTGCAGACCGTTACATTGAGCTCTCGCTCCTCATGATATATCTTGACATACGGTTTTGAGAGCTTGGCAGTGGTTTTCCAGTCTATCTTTCTTACATCGTCTCCATAGATATACTCTCTGAGCTCCGCAAATTCGAATCCCTCGCCCTGAAAGAGTGAGGGGTTGTTGCCCATCATCTCCCCGAAAACCTGCTTCTTCGTCTTCAGAACGAGCCTCTTAGCTCTCTTGTTCATCCCTTCTCTCCGCTTCTTTTTTCCGCTATGCGACTATTTCCAATCACGGAATCGGTACCGCCGAGAGGACCTGCTCTATAATCCAGTCCTGGGATATCCCCTCCGCCTGCGCCTCGTAGCTGAGTATGATTCTGTGCCTGAGAACCTCTTTGACTATGTAGGCCACCTCTATCGGGGATACATAATCCTTGCCTTTGAGATAGGATACGGCGCGACTGGCCTTGTACATATCTATACTCGCGCGGGGGCTGGCACCGAACTCTATATAGCCCGCTATTTTGGATAGGCCGTACTTCTGCGGCTCCCTCGTGGCAAAGACCAGCTCTATGATATATCTCTCTATCTCTTCGTCCATATGGACTCTCATCGCCTCGTCTCTGAGTCTTGTCATATCCTCTCTATCGACTACGCGCTCTATCTTTCCGAAGCCGTCGTTGGCCACTCTTCTGGCTATCTCGAGCTCCTCCTCTCTGCTGTTGTAGCCCACGACCACCTTCATCATGAATCTGTCGAGCTGAGCTTCGGGCAGCTCGTACGCCCCCTCCTGCTCCACGGGGTTTTGTGTGGCCATTACGAGGAAGGGGCGCTCTATGGCGAAACTCTCGTCGCCTATGGTGACCTGCCTCTCCTGCATCACCTCCAGCAGTGCCGACTGTACCTTCGCCGGCGCTCTGTTTATCTCGTCCGCCAGCAGAAGGTTGGTGAAGACCGGCCCTTTCTTTATCTTGAAGCTGTTGTTGGTGGGGTCGTATATCTCGGTACCTATGATATCGCTGGGTAGCAGATCGGGAGTGAACTGCACCCTTTTGAAGTCGAGCCCCAGTGTTTTGGCAAGAGCGTTTACCGTTGTCGTCTTCGCCAGCCCAGGGACACCTTCGAGCAGTATGTGCCCTCTCGTCAGCAATCCCGTCAGCAGAGCCTCTATCATCTTCTCCTGCCCCACCACCACTTTGTGCACTTCGTTTCTTATCATCTGGATGGTTTTCACATATCCCTCCTGCAATCTTTGACTTTGAGAGAAGTCTACACGACGGCGTTTAACTAAAAATTAATCTATCGAAGTTCTTTTTGTAAAGTATCGCTACCTTGTCGAAAAAGTAGTGAACGAAGAGTCGCAAGAGCGAGTGCAACCACAAAGCGCCTATTTCGCTCCTGCAATATTCGTGATTCTGAAAGCCTCTTCGAGGTCGAGGGTGCCTTCGTAGAAGGCTTTGCCCACTATGGTACCGTATATCCCGGCATCCATCAATCTTCTTATATCGTCGATATCCTTCAGGCCCCCGCTGGCTATGGTGGGTATCGCGCTCGCCCTAGCTATACTTTCGGTGAACTCTATATTGACACCGCTGAGCATACCGTCTCTTCCCACATCGGTACAGATGATGGCTTCGACTCCGGCATCGGCGAACTCTCTGGCGAGGTCCACGGCTCTCATCTGGCTCACCTGGGCCCATCCCTCCACGGCGACCATACCGTCGATGGCGTCGATTCCCACGACTATGGGATATTTTGCCGCCATCTCCTTTACGAAAGAGGGGTTTTTGACCGCTACCGAACCGAGTATCAGGCGATCGACTCCGAGTTCGAGATACATCTTTATCGTCTCCTCGTCTCTTATCCCGCCTCCAAGTTCGAGTTTGAGTCTGCAGTTTCGACGAATCATGCGAATCTGCTCCAGATTTTTGGGCTCTCCCGCGAAAGCTCCGTTGAGATCGACGAGGTGCAGCCACTCGCTTCCGAGCTCCTCGAAATGTTTCGCCACCTGCCAGGGCTCGTCGCTGTATATCTTCGCGGAATCCATCAGACCCTTGCTCAATCTGACCGCTTTGCCATCTTTCAAATCTATAGCCGGCAGTATAACCATGCTTCTCTCCTTGCTGTGTGGATAGTATCGTCTCTATCAGAGTCTCGAAAAGTTCTCTATGATTTTCAATCCGTTGTCATGACTCTTTTCGGGGTGGGGCTGAAAGCCGTAGATATTCCCTGCGCATACGGCGGATACGAATTCGTATCCATAATATGTCTTGCCCAGTACATAGCTCTCTTCGGTGACTACATGATAGGAGTGTACGAAATAGAGATAGAACTCTTCGGGCAGGCCTTCGGTAAGCGGAGTCTCTCTCTTTACGAAAAGTTCGTTCCAGCCCATATGGGGTACTTTCAGAGAGTGGTCGAAACTCTTCTCGTCGAATCTGACGACTCTTCCCGGGACGAGCCCCAGCCCGGGAGTATTCCCGAACTCTTCGCTCTCGTCGAAGAGCAGCTGCATCCCGAGGCAGGTGCCCATAAGCGCTTTGCCGCTTCGCGCGAACTCCAATATCGCCTCTTTCATTCCGGAGCTTTCGAGATGCTCCATCGCATCCGGAAAGGCGCCGACACCCGGAAGAAGTATTCTCTCATAGCTTTTCACTTTTTCGGGATCGCCCTCTATCGCCGCTTTCGCTCCGACTTTGGCGAAGGCGTTGAGGACGGAGCCGAGGTTCCCCATTCTGTAATCGATTATGGCGGTCAATTCATATCCTTTTCGAAGCTATCGCCGTAATTATATCCCATTTACCGCTCATAGAGCCTTCAGGAGCGCCCTTTCGGCAGGGGAGGGAAACCTCCCCCCTTTCGCTCCCAGAGAGTGTGCAAGTGTGCGGAGGATATTTCGATATACTACGGCAATACAAGCCGGAGCGAGGCGATCGCATATAGAATATCGGAGGTCAGATGAAGAGATATTCCTTTCTTCCTCTTTTTATATATATCCTGCTTCTCTACGCCGCAAATGCGGAGCGAATCACCATAGCGGTTTCCGCGAACATGGGGAGTGTCATCTCCGCATTGAACGAAAAGTTTTGCAGCAGATATCCCGATATAGAGGTTCGTACCGTTCTAGGCAGCAGCGGAAAACTGACGGCGCAGATAGAGAAGGGGGCACCCTACGGACTCTTCCTCTCCGCCGACAGGGCCTACCCCGAAACTCTTTTGAAAAAGAGAGTGGCCATAGGCGAAATAAAGATATATGCAAAGGGGGCGATAGTCCTCTTCTCCGCCGGCAAGGTCGATCTTTCGAAGGGTATGGAGCTTTTGGAAGAGGGCTCCATAGAGAGAGTCGTAATCCCCGATCCGGCCACGGCACCATATGGTCGCGCGGCACTCGAGGCGCTTGAGAAGGCGGGTCTCTACGAGAAGGTGGCCTCCAAACTGCTATATGCCCAGAGTGTCTCCCAGTCTGCCGTCTATGTGACGAAGGCGGCCGATATCGGGATAGTGGCAAAGTCGATACTCTTCTCGGCCCAGATGAGAAGATTCAAAAAGGGGAGAGACTGGGTAGATATAGACCCCTCGCTCTATACTCCCATAGAGCAGGGTGCCGTACTTCTGAAGAGGAGTCTCGGTGTGGAGGCTTATGCGAAGTATTACGATTTTCTCTCCTCCCCGCAGGCCCGTTCGCTCCTCGAAAAGTATGGCTATATCCTGCCGCGGAAGGAGAAGAGGTGAGCGCTATGCGGCTTTGCGCAGGCCTGTCGCCTGAAGAGGCGGATGCAAGAGGGGGGAGAGCATAAGTGTTCGCCGGGATAGACTGGACACCGTTTCGTCTCTCGTTCGAGCTGGCCTCCGTCACTACGCTCATTCTCTTCTTCCTCTCTCTGCCTGTGGCGTGGTGGCTCAGCAGGACCCAAAGAGCGATAAAGCCCTTCGTGGAGGCGCTCGTATCCATGCCCATAGTCCTCCCCCCTTCGGTTCTCGGTTTCTATATACTGTGGGGATTTTCCCACGATTCGCCCCTAGGGAGGCTGCTTGAAAACTATTTCGATATGAAGCTGCTATTCAGCTTCGAAGGGCTCGTAGCCGCGAGCGTAATCTACTCCTTCCCCTTCATGGTACAGCCCATGCAGAGCGGTTTCGAAAGTCTGGGCAGAAGTATGATAGAGGCCTCCTATCTCGCCGGCAAAAACACTCTGCAGACACTCTTTTATGTCGCGCTTCCGAATATAAAGCCCTCCTTGATAACGGCGACGGTAATCACCTTCGCCCATACCGTGGGAGAGTTCGGTGTCGTGTTGATGGTGGGAGGCTCCATCCCGGGAGAGACGAAGGTGGCTTCGGTGGCCATATACGAACTGGTCGAGACGATGGACTATACGACGGCGCACATCTACAGCGGGGTGATGGTCCTGCTGAGTTTCGTCGTGCTTCTGGGGGTATATGGCTTCAATCGCTCCAAAAGCAGGAAGATAAAGGGCTCGAGGGGATGATTCGGATAGATATAGACAAAAAGCTCTCCGCTGCGGGGGAAGAGGATATGCATCTGAGGGTGAGTCTCGAGATAGAGAGAGGCAGCTTCGTTGCCCTTACGGGAGAGAGTGGCAGCGGCAAAACCACACTTCTGCGGGTGATAGCCGGTCTGGAGAGGGCGGAGGGGACTATCTTCGTAGGCGAAGAGAGATGGCTGGGGGAGGGCGGCGCTCTGCCTCCCGGCAAGCGCAGAATAGGCTTCGTCTTCCAAGACTACGCCCTCTTCGAAAATATGACGGTAGAACGAAACCTGCTCTTCGTCTCCCCCGACAGAGAGCTTGCGCGGGAGCTTCTGGAGATAGTTTCGATGAGCAGCTACGCATCCCGTTATCCGGCGACACTCAGCGGAGGGCAGAAACAGAGGGTGGCACTCTGCAGAGCGATGATGAGACGCCCCGAAATATTGCTACTCGACGAAGCCCTTTCGGCGCTCGACCCGGCTATGAGAAGCAGACTTCAGCACGATATTCTCAGACTGCACGAGAGATTTTCCACCACGACCATCATGGTGAGCCATGACCCGGGAGAGATCTATCGTCTCGCGGACAGAGTGGTGGAGCTCAAAGATGGAGTGGTGCTCAGAGATATCGACTCCCGCTTCGCTCTTTCGGAGAATATCGCAGCCGAAAGCTTCTTGTTGCGCGGAGAGTTGATAGAGCTCATAGAGGAGAACGGTGCCGCAACAGCCGTCGTTTCGGCCGGGCGCCAGTTGCTGAAGATAGCTCTCGAGGATGCAGATGCGGGGAGATTCGCGC
>OBIL01000104.1_pt1 | contig 10879 bp, 9 predicted proteins | sample 1503321 | NCBI WGS metagenome assembly OBIL01 (sample SAMEA3696450, study PRJEB22514) | metagenome | biome: water; feature: marine; material: hydrothermal vent | place: Pacific Ocean | collected 2014-08-16 | depth 1514 m | reverse complement strand
CGCATTGACCACAGCAGTTAAAATATCTTTAACCAAGGCTTCGTCTTGCATGAGTGCAGAACCTGCGGCTTTATTGCAAACTTTTTTGGCCGGGCACCCCATATTAATATCAATAATATCAGCGCCAAAAGTCAGCGCTTGCTGCGCTGAATAGGCTAATTCATCAGCTTCAGAGCCAGCAATTTGAATACTAATAGGTGCTGGTTCGCCAGTGAAGTCAAGACGGTGTTTAGATTTGTTGGTATTGAGTAGATGGTGTTGAATAACCACCATTTCGGAGGTGGTGAGTGCCGCTCCTTGTGCGCGACAAATCGTTCTAAAAGGTTTGTCACTAGTGCCCGCCATCGGCGCAAGTAAGACTTGTGAAGTTAGTTGATAATCGCCAATTTTCATTGGTTATGACTAAAGAACTTTAATGGATTTTTTGGTTTTTTCGAGCAGGCGTTTTTGTTTGAGCTTAGACAAATGATCAACAAACAAAATGCCATTTAAATGATCAATTTCATGTTGAATACAAACACCTAAAAGCTCATCCGCTTCGATCTCGAATTCCTTGCCTTGTTCATTCAGTGCTCGCACCTTGACATGGTTAGCACGTTTGACACATTGGTAATAATCTGGCACTGAAAGACAACCTTCTTCCCAGTCGATTTCACCGTCTTTTTCGATAATTTCTGGGTTGATTAAACACAAAGGCTGGCTTTTATCTTCCGAAGTATCAATCACAATGATGCGTTGATGATGGTCAATTTGTGTGGCGGCTAAACCAATGCCTGGTGCGTCATACATGGTTTCAAACATATTTTTAACTAATGTTTTTACCGTGTCATCCACCACATCAACGGCCTTGGCTACGGTGCGTAAGCGTGAGTCAGGATAGTGAAGAATAGGTAAGATCATGTCACTATTATAGTGTCTTTTGCCACGTTAGAGGTTTGAGGATAGTCTTCGTTATAATGCAGACCACGACTTTCTTTTCTTAAAATGGCAGATTTAACAATTAATTGAGCAGTGGTAACTAGATTTCTCAGCTCGATCAAATCACTTGAAATTAGATAAAGACGATAGTATTCATCCACTTCATTTTGAATTTGCGCAAGACGCATTTGTGCAGAATGTAGGCGTTTGTTGCTACGCACGATGCCAACAAAGTTCCACATGATGCGTCTGACTTCGTCCCACAGATGAGTGACCATCACTTTTTCTTTAGACAGGCTAACTCTGGAGGCATCCCAATCATCAAAGACTAGATGTTGCGACGTTAAAGTTTGCTGATTAATATGGTTGGCACAGGCCTTGGCAAACACAATACATTCTAATAATGAATTACTGGCCATACGGTTAGCGCCGTGTACGCCAACATGGGCAACCTCGCCAATGGCGTATAGATTGTTAATATTACTGTGTGCGTTGATATCTGTTTGAATACCACCACAGGTGTAATGAGCGGCTGGCACGACTGGGATTGGATCTTGCGAAATATCAATACCAAAAGTAGCACATTTTTTATTAATGGTTGGAAAGTGTGATTCAATCCAATCTTTATCTTTGAATGAAATATCTAAGTACACACAGTCAAAACCATGAGTTTTCATTTCTGAATCAATGGCTCTGGCAACAATATCACGTGGTGCAAGTTCACCGCGTTCATCATATTTATGCATGAACGCTGCACCTGTTGGCAAAATGAGTTTAGCCCCTTCGCCACGCAATGCTTCAGAAATCAAAAATGATTTAGCATGTGGATGGTAAAGACAAGTGGGGTGGAATTGGGTAAATTCCATATTTGCAATATGACAACCACCCCGATAAGCCATGGCAATGCCATCGCCAGTTGAAGTATCTGGATTAGAGGTGTATAGATAAGCTTTTGAAGCGCCACCGGTAGCAATAATCGTTTTGTGGGCGATAAAGCTTTCAATCTCATTATTTGATTTATTTAGAATGTAGGCGCCATAACAATGCTGATTTTGTGTAAGTAAATCAATGGCAATAAAATTTTCAAATAGGGTGATATTTTTTTTCGATTTGGCGCTATCGAGTAAATTAATTTGAATAGATTGCCCAGTTTTATCTGCAACATGGGCAACACGTCGATTGCTATGGCCGCCTTCAGTGGTTAAGTGATATTGACCTTGTTGTTGAGTAAAAACAACCCCAGCTTGCTCTAAAGACTCGATGGCAGATGGTGCTTGTTCAACCATAAAACGCACAGCGGTTTCATTGCCCAAATCTACACCGGTTGACAAGGTATCAGCAATGTGTGATTCAAAGTTATCTTGGTTATCTAGTACTGCCGATATGCCGCCTTGTGCATAGTACGAGCTACCCTCAAGGATTTTGTCTTTAGCGATTAGCGCAATGGATAGGTCGTCGGATAATTGTAAAGCACTCATCAGCCCAGCACTACCAGTACCAATAATAAGAACATCAAAGTGGTGTAGTGTTGACATGATTAAATAGCGCTACAAGATTTAACTAAATTTTTGGCTTGACCATCAATATAAGTTTTGGCAATAAAGTCAGGTTGGCTAATAACGCACTTAGCATTGCGATGGCGGTGAATACACCGAAATAAATACTTGGAATAAAGTTAGACAAAGCTAAAATTAAGAAGCCTAACGTCACTGTAATGGAAGTATAAAACATTGCCAAACCTATTGAGCCATGTGAACGATACATGGTTGCCATATAATCTTGATCTTTTTGAAATTCAACCTTAAAACGGTGAATATAGTGAATGGCATTATCAACACCTATACCAATAGCAATGGCAGAAATGGTAATGGTCATTAAATCTAGCGGGATATTCATCAGCCCCATAATGCCAAGAATAAATATCGATGGCAAAGTGTTAGGAATCAGTGCCAAAATAGATAAACTCACCGACTTAAATATAAACAAGAACATGATAAAAATCACAGAAAAGACCACAGCAATGGTTTTGATTTGCGAGTCAAATAAGCTTTGCAACATGTTGTTGTATAGTACTAGCATGCCGGTCGTGTGAAAACTGTCCTCTCTAAAGCCAAGCTCTTTTGAAATGTGTTGTTCAATCTTATTAATGAGTTCGCCGCGTTTAAGATCTTTATTGGTTTCGCGAATACGGATCACCATACGTAACTGACCATTGTCTTCATTGATATAAGGGTCTAATACATGTGCTCTGGCGCTGTCTGGGATTTGACCTCTAACAATATTCAAGAAGAAACCATTAAGTGCTTGACCGTCATTTGCTTGGGTTAGTATCTGCATCAAAGTATCAATTGAGAGTACTTTGCCAGTTTCATCTAAATTATCTAAGTAAGTATGAATTTTATGAACATCAGCGCGTAGATCTTCGTCATACCAATAGTCTTCAGCCAAGTCATCAAACACAATTTCTAGCGGAATGGTGCCACCCAATTTTTTGTCAATTAAAGTTAGGCCTTGGTTGATCTCAGTACTTTCTTTAAAGTAATCAATAAATCGATTTTCTACACTGAGTTTGTTAATACCAACACTTGCTATAGCAACAAATAGCACCAACACCACCAGTAAGTGGTTACCAAATTTTTCGGTAAACTTAGCCAGACCATGAGTCACACCTAACTGAGTTTTGAATTTTGGCACTTTGGCTTTCGGCAATAAGACCATGATAATTGGAAAAGCTAAAAACGAGAGTACTAAAGCAATGGTAACGCCGATGGACATCATCCAGCCAAAATCAATCACCGGTCTAATACCACTAATCAGCAACGAACCAAATGCAGCAATGGTGGTAAGTGTAGTGTATAAGCAAGGCGTTAACATCTTCTCTAGCGTATTTTTAATCAGTTGTTGGTATTCAAGTTCCGGGTCGTTTTGCGCTAACTCTCGGTAGCGTACTACCAAATGAATCGTGACTGAGAGTGTCATAACTAGCAGTAATGAGAAGAAGTTACTCGATATCACGGTTACTTTCCAGCCCAAGAAGGCTAAAATACCAGTCATCATCAGTGCACCGGTAATACTAATGCCAATTGGCATTAGTACCCAGCGAATACCTTTAAAAATGAGTACTAGAATCAGTGTCATTAAACCAATAACTGCTAAACTAAAGACAATCAAGTCACTACTGATATAGCCAACAATATCGGTGGTGATCATCGGTAGACCGCCTAAGAATAAACTGGCTTTATCTCGATATTGGTCAATCGTGGCACGAATGGTAGCAATGGTTTTGGCTTGTAAGTCACCTTGTGCAGTAACGTCTTTAAGTACTTGTTTTTCAATGATTTTTAGCTTATCTAGCGCTTCCTTAGAAAGCTCATTAGTCGCTCTTTTAAGACGCATTGAGTCACGGGTTCGACGTCTTTCTTCAAAGCGCTCGTTACCCTTGAGTGATACTAAAATAGCGGTAGTTTTTCCGTCTTTACTGACTAAGTTATCACCATATAAAGGTGAGGTTTTAAATTCTTTGTTGGCAAGCACAAGATCAGCATTACCATTGTCTATGCTAACACCATCACCACCTAAATCTACTAACGAGAGTGGCGGTGAGCGAAATAATGGCACATCTAAAATCGTAGTAACTGATTTGATTTCATCGATAGCTTGCAGATCTTTTCTAAAATTAGCTAAATGTTTGAGTTGTGCAGGATCTAAAAGATTGCCCTCGACTTGATAGCTAATAACTAAAAAGTCGTCAGAGCCATAATCTTTCTTAATGCTTTGGTAATAACGAAGATTGTCATCCCCTTCTAGTACTAATGAATCTGAAGAGGCGTCTAGTTGAAAATCAGGAATCTGGGCAATAAAAAAACCAGCAACTAGTAGTAATAGAACCGCACTACTGCTAGATTTTCTTAAAATAAAATTATAGAAATGTTCCATATATTTTTTTTAAAATTCGAAAGTTTTAGTGCTTTCTAAGCCTTGCATGGTGTCTAAATGAGTCTCAAATAAAGACTGAGTTTCCCATTTGTGCTCACTAATACGGGTAATGAGTTTTGCATGCATGGCATTGCCTTGACCCTCTACTACAAAGATACGTCCGCCAACATTTAACAAATGAAAGAAGCGGCCGGTAATCTTTGGCACTGATGCACCGATAACTACAACATCATAGAAGTTATTCGATCGTTGCAATCCTTTTGAAGCGTCACCTACTTCGAGTTGAGCATTGCTAATATTAAGGGTGGCCAGTTTTTCTTGAGCTGCATTGCTAAGCGCTTCGTCGATTTCAATACTAGTAATTGATTTACATAATTTTGAAATCACCGCTGTGAGATAACCACTACCGGTACCCACTTCTAAAACAGTCTCGTTTTTTTTAATGTTTAGCGCATCTAATAAGCGTCCTTCAATTTTAGGGCTAAGCATCTTTGCTTTACTGTTGAGAGGGATTTCAATATCAGCAAAAGCTAAATTTTGATATTTTTCAGGCACAAAATCTTCTCTTGGCGTACTTCTAAGTGCGTTATTAGCAATATAGTTTAAGCCACCCCATGGTCTAATTTGTTGATCAATTGCGTTACTTCTTGCTTGTGTAATATCCATGTTATCTTCCTATTTCTTTTTTGGTGGTAATAAATCAGTAATGGTACCTTCTGCCATTTCAGTGGCAAAAGCGGTTGTTTCAGAAAGGGTTGGGTGTGCGTGAATGGTGAGTGCAATGTCACTCATATCACAGCCCATTTCAATCGCGAGCGTTGCTTCTGCGATTAACTCGCCAGCATTAGTACCACAAATACCCATGCCCAGTATGCGACCTGTTTTGGCTTCAAATAAAGCTTTAGACATGCCTTCGTTACGGCCAATACTTAGGCTTCGGCCCGAAGCAGCCCAAGGGAATACGCCTTTTTCATAAGCGATGCCTTGTTCTTTAAGTTCTCTTTCGGTTTTACCTGTCCAAGCAACTTCAGGATCTGTATAAGCTACGGATGGGATAGTAAGTGCATCAAAGCCAGATTTGTGTCCACAGATAACTTCAGCGGCTACTTTGGCTTCATGTACTGCCTTGTGCGCTAACATCGGCTGACACACAATGTCACCAATTGCAAAAATATGATTAATATTAGTGCGCATTTGTTTGTCTGTTGGGATAAAACCCCACTCATTTACATTAACACCGGCTTTGTCAGCATCAATTAACTCCCCATTTGGAGAACGACCAATTGAAACTAATACTTTGTCAAAGGTATCTGTTTCTGGTGCTTTTTTACCTTCGAAGTTAACTTTAATGCCGGCATCAGTTGCTTCCATTTTGGTTACTTTGGTATTAAGATAAATTTCCTTATATTGTTTTTTGATACGCCTAGCCAGTGGGGTAACTACATCTTTATCAGCGCTGGCAATTAATTGATCAGCTAATTCGACTACGGTAATTTCACTACCTAACGCGTTGTAAACGGTTGCCATTTCTAAGCCGATAATACCACCACCAACAATGAGTAAACGTTCAGGCACATTGTCTAACTCGAGTGCATCGGTAGAGTCCATGACACGCGGATCATCAAACGGGAAGGCTGGGATTTTGGTAACACGTGAGCCGGCTGCAATAATACAATGTTCAAACTCAATCACCTCGTCTGAATCATCAATAGCGATTTGGTTGGCCGAAATAAATTTACCGTAACCCGTAATCACTTGTACTTTTCTAGCCTTGGCCAAGGCTTTGATACCACCAGTCAGTTTGCTGACAATGTCTTCTTTATTGGCACGTACGCCATCAATGTCAATTGTAGTTTCACCAAAAGTAACACCAAAGTGTGAGGCTTCTGCAGCCTCATTAATTACTTGTGCGGTATGGAGTAGTGCTTTTGAAGGGATACAGCCCACGTTCAAACACACACCACCTAAATTTTCATAGCGTTCGATCAGCACCACTTCTTTGCCTAAATCAGCGGCGCGAAAAGCGGCAGTGTAACCACCAGGGCCAGAACCAATAACAACAACTTGCGTCTTAATCATAAAAGGATCTCTCTAATATCTTGCAAGATTGAATTCAAATCCGCCATGAAGCGACCACCTTGTGCGCCATCAATGACGCGATGGTCATAGGATAAAGCCAATGGTAACATTAACGTCGGTACAAAATTTTTGCCATCCCAAATTGGTTTGGTTTGTGAGCGTGATACACCCAAAATCGCCACTTCTGGCGCATTTACAATTGGGGTGAATTGCGTACCACCAATACCACCTAAACTTGAAATGGTAAAACCAGCACCTTGCATATCACCAGGTTTGAGTTTGCCATCACGAGCTTTAGCAGAAGTCTCAGCCAGTTCGGTAGCTAAGTCACTGAGTGATTTTTGGTCAACATCGCGAATCACTGGAACGACTAAGCCATTTGGTGTATCCATGGCAATACCCAAATTAAAGTATTTCTTAATGATTAGGTTTTCACCCGATTCATCTAAAGCAGAATTAAAGCGCGAGTGTTGCTTTAAGGCTTGAATCACAGCTTTCATGATAAAGACCAGCGGTGTTAATTTCACCCCTTTGGCCTTTTGTTCTTGTCTGAAAGTTTCCATTTGATCAATATTAACTTCATCAAATTGAGTGACATGTGGAATATTGAGCCAACAAGCGCTTAGATGCTTACCTGAAAGTTTGTTGATCCTTGACAGCGGTTGAAGTTCAGTTTCGCCAAATTTAGAAAAATCAATCACCGGTACTTTAGGAATTGCACTGCCTGTACCGCCCGAAGTAACGATCTGTTTAACGTAACCTTTAAGGTCTGTGTCTAAAACACGGCCTTTTTGTCCAGTACCAGAGACCTTGGATAAGTCAACGCCTAGCTCTCTAGCTAATTTTCGAATCGAAGGTGAAGCGTGTGAGTCACCCGCCGGCACATTAGAAACAGTTTCACTGATATTTGCTTTTGCTGCAGGTGCTGCTACAGCTGGCTTGGTAGGAGCTGGTGCGCTAGGCGCTTCTTGTGTAACCGCCTCAGCCTGAGTCGTACCGCTACTTTGCATTTCAAGTATTAAATCACCTAAGTTTAGTTTGTCACCCAAACTAATATTAATGCTATTAACAGTACCTGCAATTGGTGTTGGAATCTCCATTGAAGCCTTGTCGCTCTCAAGAGTAATAATAGAATCTTCCTCGTTTAGTTCATCGCCAACAGATACTAAAATTTCAATCACTTCAACTTCGTCAAAATCACCAATATCGGGCACCACCACCGGCACTATTTTTGTGCTTGTTTCTGCTGCTGGTTCACTAGATTCTTCTGCTTCAGTTGTACTTTCTTCAGATTCTTGTGTACTTTCTAGGCTGATTAGTGAATCACCTTGCTTGATTTTGTCACCAATATTGATGTTGATTTGAGTGACTGTACCTGCAGATGGTGAGGGGATTTCCATTGAAGCTTTGTCACTTTCTAGAGTTATTATGCTGTCATCTGCAGCGATTGTGTCGCCAACAGATACTAAAATCTCAATAACTTCAACTTCGTCAAAATCACCAATATCGGGAAGTTCAATGTTTTTAATGCTTGACATGGTTAGTATATTAATGCAATTTTAAAGATGATAATTATCGCAAAAATAGTTGATAAAAGGGGATAAATGTTAAAATGTTTTGCATGGCCAGACTGTATGATAAAAAGCTGAAATTTCATTTGATTATTTAAGGTACTAAAATTCTATGCAAGTGGCATTGTCAATCAAAGACCTACAAAAAACTTACGCAAACCAACTGCACGCACTCAAGGGTATTGATTTACAAGTTGAACAAGGCGATTTTTTTGCGCTTTTAGGTAGTAATGGTGCAGGCAAAACCACAGCCATTGGTATTATTTGTGGCTTACTTCACAAAACCCATGGTAATGTTAAGATATTGGGGCTAGATCAAGATACGCATGAAAATGAGGTTAAAAGACTAATTGGTTTAATGCCTCAAGAGTTCAATTTTAATCCTTTCGAACCGGTTGAAGAGATTTTGATTAATCAAGCAGGTTTTCATGGCATTAATAAATCAGTGGCTAAGGCTCAATCCGATATCTTATTGAAGAAAATGGAGCTTTGGGATAAACGTTTGGATCAAGCTAAGTCTTTATCCGGCGGTATGAAGCGTCGTTTGATGCTAGCTAGGGCGCTCATTCACCAACCCAAGATTCTGATTTTAGATGAACCTACCGCAGGTGTTGATGTTGAGATTCGTCGCTCTATGTGGGCGTATCTTAAAGAGCTCAATAGTGAGGGTATGACCATTATTCTCACCACGCATTATTTGGAAGAGGCGGAATCCTTATGTCGTAACATTGCTATTTTGAATGAAGGCGAGGTGGTTGAACAAACTAGCATGAAAAAACTGCTGGCCAAGGTTTCACACCAAGTGTTGATTTTGGAAAGTTCAAGCGTGTTGCCAAAAAATATTACACAGGAGAAATTTACTTGTGAGCGATTGGATGATCATTCTTTACAAGTGGTGCTTGAATCCGATACCAATATAACTGATGTATTACAAAATCTATCTAACCAAGGCGTGAGTGTTGATCATGTTCGTAGCACTCAGAATCGTCTAGAGACGTTATTCTTGTGTTTAACTGCAAAGGACGACTGATATGTGGATTGCTTACAAAACTATTGTTATTAGAGATGTTTTGAGATTTTCTCGTATTTGGGTGCAGACCATCTTCCCACCGATTATTACAACAACATTGTATCTATTGATCTTTGGCGGGTTAATGGGGGAGCGCATTGGGCAGATGCAGGGCATTGATTACCTTCATTATATTATTCCAGGCATCATCTTAATGACGGTTATAACTAACTCTTATAGTAATACGGTGATGTCATTCTTCTTATCAAAATTTAATCATAGCATTGAGGAGCTGTTGGTATCTCCAGTGCCGTATTGGATAATTCTTCTTGGCTATACTTCAGGCGGTGTAGTGCGTGGATTTGTTGTCGGTTGCTGTGTGCTGATTACGACATCTTTTTTTGTGGAGTTTGAAATTAACGATATAGGGATAACATTCGTTACTTTTTTATTGACTGCTATATTATTTTCTTTGGCAGGGTTTATTAACGCAATATATGCAAAATCATTTGACGACGTCACTATTGTTCCCACCTTTATATTGATGCCAATGACTTATCTTGGCGGCATGTTTTATAGTATTGATATCTTGCCGCAGTTTTGGCAAGATGTTTCTAAATTTAACCCGATTTACTATATGGTAGACAGTTTTAGATTGGGATTTTTAGGGGTAAGTACATCTGACTTTTGGACGTCGGTAAGTGTACTATTAATTATGATTGCTATATTAGCAATAGTGTCTTTTTACTTACTCAAGAAAGGCGTTAATATTAAGACTTAATGGATCCTTCTTCACCTGACAATATTCTCTTAATATTACTTCTGTGGGTGAAGAAAATCCAAATACAAATTACACCAACCGCGTAAGTAGCATTAAGATTATCGGTAATAAGATAAAAATAAGCCGGGGTTAATAAAGTTGCAATCAGTGCTGACAGTGAGGAGATTTTTAACACTTTAGCAACAAACAGCCAAGTGATTGCAAAGCTCAATCCAACCAAATAATTAAGTGCTAGCAAGGCGCCAATAAACGTTGCTACGCCTTTGCCACCTTTAAAGCCAAAAAAGATTGGATAAACATGACCTAAGAATGCTGCTATAGCAACAAGCGTTAGTTCAAATAATTCCAAACCTAAAAATTGTGCGATAAGTACAGGGATAGCGCCTTTTAAACCATCAGCGAGAAGTACAACAGCCGCCGCTTTCTTGCCGCCAATCCGCAACACATTAGTAGCGCCAGGATTATTAGATCCTTGTGTTCTAGGGTCGGGTAAGTTTAAAATTTTACAAACAATGATTGCTGCTGAAATAGATCCAATGAGATAAGCGCAAATAATGAGTGTTGGTAACATATAATTTCAACTTT
>OBIL01000101.1_pt1 | contig 11181 bp, 12 predicted proteins | sample 1503321 | NCBI WGS metagenome assembly OBIL01 (sample SAMEA3696450, study PRJEB22514) | metagenome | biome: water; feature: marine; material: hydrothermal vent | place: Pacific Ocean | collected 2014-08-16 | depth 1514 m | reverse complement strand
AACCCCTACCCCCTAATCCCTAACCCCTAATTCCTTAGATTGGCTAATTTTGAACACCCATTGGCTAAATATAGCCAAAAACTCTAGGTCAAACCCTTGCCTAAAAGTATTAGTCAACAAAGAAATTAACAAGAAAAATTAAAAATGGCATTCCTTTTGCAAAACTTGCATTGACTGAGATAAAAGGGTGTGTTATTTTGCTTTTAAAATTTATAAGGCAAAGGAGGTGATAGGTGGGAGAGGAGAAGGAGCAAAGAAAAAGGCAGGTTTTTTGTTTAAGGTTTTTTAAAAAAATTTTTAAAAAGGAGGTTGTAGGGTATGAAGAAAGGTGTAAAGGTTTTAGCTGTTAGTTTTTTGGTCTGTTTGATGGCCGTAGCTTCAGCGATGGCGTTTAACCTAACTAATAGAGTAACCATCGCACCAAATGGAAAGGGAGATTTGTTGTTTTATCCGGCTTACTTTACAGGTGATGGTTGGGAGAGTGAAATTACTTTGATTAACACCTCTGAGACTGACTCTGTCGTGGCGCATGTAGTTATTAGAAGGGCAGCAGATAGTGCAGAAAGAGACTTTTTGGTCTTTTTATCTCCCACGGATGTTCTTGATTTTAAAATCACTCAAAATGCAAATGGTGAGCCGGTGGTAATTACGGATGATCCTTCTTTAGTCATCAGAAATGACTGCTACTCTGCCGCTGATTATGCGGCTGATCATGATGGACAGCCTTATGAGCTTGTTTTAGGAGCTGGTTGGGAGACTGGTTATGTGGAAGTAGTAGCAGTAGCACAGAAGAATTTAGGTGTGCCTCCAGTAGATAAAACGGCAATTTGTAACGATTATCGCCAAAATGCTTTGGGTAATTTTCTTCCTGTTGGTGGATGGAGTAATGCCGACAATGTCCTTACAGGCACTATAGAAATCTACAATACTCAGACCCGTGTGCGGGGAGCCTTAAGGGCCTTTGCCCTGAAAGATTATGGAAACAAGTATGCTCCTAAGTTTGGAGAAACAGTAGAGTTAGGAGGTGCTATTGGTGGCGCGTTTGTAGCTAATAATAACAAATTAGAGATAGATGCCGTTTTGTGTAATGACAATGTGGTTGTTCCTTATGTAGGCGCACCTGATGGACAGACCCTTTATACAGCTACTTTCCCAACCAGGTCTGGTGCCTATGTAGGCAGAACTGCTATTTATAGGTTGTTTGATACGGAAGAACATGAAGGTGGCTTTTCTCCTTATCCTACGGTAGATTTCTGGGAAATGACTACCATTGTTTTCCCTCAGGAGACCACCTGGGGTGTGCCTATCAGCAGAGGATGGGTATTGGTAGATTATAACGGAACCATCGCTAGTGGTGAGCCAATTATAGACCCTACTACTGGATTGCGTTATTGGGGAGATGCAGCAGATGGTACACCTGATCCTGATCACAATGGCTATGCTCTAGCTGGTACTGGTACTGCTGTTACGGTGTATGATGGCGTTCCTACCATTAACACCTGTATGCATACCATTTTTGGTGATGACGGTATCAATGGTTTAGGCTGGTTCTATTGTGCTTCTGATATGGGTAAGATAGATTACGGAACTACTACCGTTTCCCATTATGCTCCTACAGCTTTACCTGCAGCTTTGTGTCCAGGTAACTTCTGCAGCTATTAATACTTAATCTTTTAATCTAGCGGGAGGGGGAGAGCTACTCCCCCTTCTCTTTTTATTACCCCAAGGAGAGTAACTTCAATGATGAAAAAGATTGTTTTATCCCTAACCCTATTTTTTCTTTTTACCCAAAATGGGCTAGCAGGTGAGCTTTTTTGCCTAGACAAAGATTTATGCTATGATCAAGCCTATCTTAAAGCCTTTCAAGAGCTCCTTGCACCCTACTTTCGCGCGGACAACCAAGAGCTTTGCCGTGCCCTTTTGCGTATGGCTTTAGTCAAAAAAGAGGCGACGCAAAAGGGACTTTTAAATAAGGCCGAAATAAAAAGGCGTTTAGAAATTGCTCAATTAAGAGAGCTATATCGCCTTTATATGCAGGAAGTAGTAAAGAAAACAAAAGTTGATGATAAAATTTTAAAATCCTATTATCTTGCCCACCAAAAGGAATTTTCTCTTAAAAAGAGGTATAAAGTAAAAGTATTAAAATTAAAACAAATACCATCTCCTCCTTATCGTCTGGAAGGACTCTTAAAGGAGGGAGAAGTAGAGACAACGCAGATTTACCCAGAAGATAAACTTATTATTATTTTTGGTAAGCGTTTTGCTGGTGAAATGTATAATCTTAAAGAAGGTCAATGCCTGCTTTTGGCAGGAAAGGAGATAAAGGCACTTTGTTTAGAGAAAATCTTGCCAGAGACCTTGTTAGAGTTTGAAAAGGTCAAGCCGCGCATAAAAAAGAAGCTTTTAGACCTAAAAGGCGGTTTTATTGTGCAAGAAGAATTAAAAAGGCTTTTGCAAAAATACAAACCAGACATTAAGGACGAAAGATGCAACTTTATGGAAAAATAACAGCAATCTGGCTGAGTTTAATCTGTTTGCTTGCCTGTGCAACGACATCCTCGCGCTCTCCTTCTGCTGATGTTGTGTTTGTTTCTTTGGACAAATCAGTTTCTACCTACTGGCATATCAGGGCAAAAAAGGACTTTAAAAAACTCTTTTCCCTAGAAGCGCCTTATATTCAGTTTCTTACTCCTTTTCGTATCTACCGCATATACCTTGCCCACACCATTACGCCAGAAAAAATAGAAATCATCAAGCGCCGTTGTGAAACGCAAAAAGAAGGCATCTATTGCGATCTCTATCTCAAACTCACTGAAAATAACAAGTCTTCCTTTATTCATGACGAATGGGTTTATATCGCTGATAGATGGTATCATGTAATTAAAGACCGCATTGTCTTTCCACACTGTTTTCCGCCTTAAAAAATTAAAAAGGCTATTTTAGAAACAACTTTAAAATCCCTATCAGCGCTATTAACTGCCCGCTCCAAAACATAAACATCCACTTCACTAACCGACTCTCTACTTGTTTTACTTCTTTTCTTGTTTCTTCTATTTCCTTGGTGAGTTTTAGTTCTATCTGCTTCATCTCTTTGGCAAGTTTTAGCTCTACCTCTTTGATTTCCTTTCTCGTTTCTTCTATTTCCTTGGTAAGTTTTAGCTCTATCTGCTTGATTTCCTTTCTTGTTTCTTCTATTTCCTTGGTAAGTTTTAGCTCTATCTGCTTTATCTCTTTAGTAAGTTTTAGCTCTACCTCTTTGATTTCCTTTCTCGTTTCCTCTATTTCCTTGGCAAGCTTTAGCTCTATCTCTTTGATTTCTTTTCTTGTTTCCTCTATTTCCTTGGCAAGTGTTAGCTCTATCTGCTTTATCTCTTGTCTATTCTCTTCTATCTCTTTTGTAAGTTTTAGCTCTATCTGCTTTATCTCTCTGGCAAGTTTTAGCTCTACCTCTTTGATTTCCTTTCTCGTTTCTTCTATTTCCTTGGCAAGTTTTAGCTCTATCTGTTTGATTTCCTTTCTCGTTTCCTCTATTTCCTTGGCAAGCTTTAGCGCTATCTGCTTTGTTTCTCCTATTTCCTTTGTAAGCTTTAGCTCTATCTGCCTTATTTCTTTAGCAAGCCTTAGCTCTATCTCTTTGATTTCTTTTCTCGTTTCTTCTATTTCCTTTACAAGTTTAAGCTCTGTTTCTGAAAGGTCTGTTTTGGTAGTTACTTCCAAGATTTGTGGATATCTCTTTTCTAACTCCTCAAACGCCTCTGCTAACACCCTTGCTTTTTCTTCTCCATATTCCCTGAAAGCTTCATATATTTTTAAAGCATACCCCATCATCTACTCCTTTTTTTGTTTTTTTAATCATAAAGAGGCAAATCCAATACCTCAAATCCCTGCTTATCCAGTTTAATTATAAAGTTTTCCTGCACTGTATTACTTCCCTGTCCGACTTTTACTTCTACTTTATAGATACTGCTGTCTTTAAAGGTAACCTTTCCTTCTAAAAGAGAAATATCTACCTCTGGCAGCCGACTGCTTAAATCATCTATATCCACAAAAGGCTCTTTTTTTCTTTCTTCTATAATTAAGTTGGCTGTTTCTTCAGAAAAACCAAGACTTTTAAGCACCTCTAAAGGGGCACTGTTAAGGTTGATTTTAGTTGTGTTACCATAAATGGTAAACAAAGGGGCAAGTTTTTCATAAATTTCTGGAGAGATACCTTTGACTAAAGCCAATTCGGCGACAGAACTAAAGGGGCCGTTTTTACATTTGTAAGGTGGGTCTAAGCTTTCATAATAGTCATTTTCCGCACCGTTAAGACGGTGCAGATTGTCAGTATCACGCCAGTCAAGAATGGAGTCAACGATAATGTCTCTTTGTTCACCGGTAATACCTAAACTTTCTACAATTGCCAAAAGCTGTTTTTCATTTACCTGATTTAAATTATATTTACCGGCTTCATCAAAAAAGCTAATTTCACATTGATAATTGGCCTCTTTCAAAGCAAAAGTAAAGGTATTGCCGCTTAAAGGCTTGCCTTCAGCAGCGGCTTCTAAAGTAGCAATGGCAATGCCTGTTTGCAGGCAGGAAAGCATAGCTGGAAATGCCTTTATTTTCAGTGCTTCGTCATGATATAGCTGGGCGTTAACCCTTGCATTAAAGGCCATCTCAGAGGCTAAAAGGGACAAGATGGCCATAATCCAAAGGACAAAAATTAAGGCACTTCCTTTAGGCACAGACATTCTCCCACACCCCAAAAGTAGCATCCTCTGCATGTGCCTTTTAAAACTTAAATTTCTCACCTATAAGCAAAGGCACAATAAAAGAAAACTGTGTCTTCTTTTTTTCTATTTTTATTTTGATGGCTTTAGGCAAGCCTCCTTTTTTCCACTCTTCTTGCCAATCTTGGCCGTCAAAATATTGAAAGGATAAGGATGCAAGTTCAGATAAAAATTCTTTTTTTTCTTCTTCCTCCTCCCAGTCTTTATAAAGATAGCTTGTATCTAAAATCCTTCTTTCCCTTATCCACAGCTTACCCTCTTCAAAGCTGTATTCTACCCGAAAAAAACCAGGCATACCAGGTTGGGTAAGGGAAAGGGAGCTAATAAATTCTAAGTGTTCACTATCTCCTTTAAAAAAATCATACTTTTTTCCCCCTTGGCCTTTATAGGCACATAAGTGTTTTAATTGCTCAAATAAACGGTAATAGTTTATCGTCTGGGCCTCAAAATCAGAGGCATGTTTTTGCTGTTTTTCATAGGTAGTTATGCCTATATTTAAGGCCATTGCACAGACAAGGGCAATAAGGGCAAGTAAAAATACCGCAATCACAACCTCAAGCAAAGTAAAACCTTTAGGTGTCAGAGTCTTCCTCTTGCCCAAGGATAAATTCTCCTTTAACAGCATCAAATTTTACTTTAAGCTGATAATTTCCTCTTTTAAGGGAAATTACAAACGGTGTTCCTGTGCCATTGGGATAAAAGTAAATGCTTTTTTCTTCAGGTTTTTCTAATTTAAGGGTAGTTTTTTTGTCTTCTATTTTAAATCTCTTTTTTTCTTTACCCACATTAAAAGAAAGGGTCTTTTTTTCTTCATCTATGGTTATCTTTATTTTTTGCTGCGTAAATATGGCTTTATAACGCGCTAGTCTAAAAAAGGCCGTTAGCTTTCTGGCATTAGTTTTCACTATCCTTTTATCACTGCCTGCTCCTAGCCGAGGGATAATAACCGCCAGCGAAATACTAAGAAGCACAAGAACAACAAGGAGTTCTAAGAGGGTAAATCCCTTATTTTTCACTATTATCCTTGATTAAACCGCTTTTTTTAAGGGCCCTTACCTTTGCTTTAAAGAGATTAGTGATTAAGTCTGCATCTTCTGGGGTGCGGATAACATGGGGTGTAAGCATAACAATAAGCTCTGTGTTTTTTTCCGTGGTCAGCTCATAGGAAAAAAGCTTACCCAAAAAAGGAATATCTCCTAATAAAGGCACTTTTTTATGCACTTTATCCCTTTCATGTTCAATGATACCACCAATCACAATCGCATGTCCATCTTGCACCATAAGGGTAGTCTTTGTCTTGCGGGTCGTAATAATGGGTGAGTCTATACCTGAAACCGTATTTTGCTGGGCATTGCTTACTTCCTGGGAAATCTCAAGGCTAACAAAGCCATCTTCACTAATATGAGGGGTAACTTCTAAAATCACACCTACGCTTTTATATTGGATGCGCCTTTCAATGGCTGAAGTCCCTTGTGTTTGCACTGTTCCTAGGGTCTCGCCGGTGGCAATAGGCACTTCTTCACCTACATTAATACTGGCTTTCTCATTATCCCTAACCGTAATATGAGGAGAAGAAAGCACCTGTAGCCTTGATTTAGTGGCTAAGAAATAAAGAAAATTCCAAAAATGGTCAGGGTTAGCGCCATAATAAGTAAAACCAAAAAGATTGCCCTGATTAGCGCCTAGACCGTATTGAATTCCGCTTGAAATTTCATATTTACTTGCATGTTGTTGCAACCACCACTCTATTCCATACTCAAAGTCTTTATTTAAAGAAACTTCTGCAATTAACACTTCTATAAGCACCTGCCTGGGCATAGCATCTAAGGTTTCTATCAAGCGCATTATCTTGGCATAGTCATCTGGCGTAGCCTCTATTAAAAGATAGTTAGTCGTTTCGTCAGGAACGATGATGACCTCTGTCGTTAACAAAGAAGAAGTAATCTTTCTTGTCTTTGTCTTCTTCTTTTGGCTTACCGCTATCTTTTTCTTACCGCTAAAAAAGGCAATTAAAGTATCGGCCAAATCCTTAGCCTTAACATATTGCACCTTGTAAATATACACCTTTTTTCTAGCATCTTTTTCCGCTACATCCAGAAGCTTAACCAGAGATTCCATCTGCTGCATTATTTCTGCCGAAGCACTTATAAGGATAAGATAGTTAAGCCGTTCTATAGGAATAATGCCAAATTTAGCATCTCTAAGGGAAAAGCCCATTGTTTTTAAGAAATTATTTAACTCCTTAGCGACCTCTTTGGCCTCGGCATAAGCAAGTTTAAATACTCTGATTTCTTTATTTTTTAGAATATCTACATCTAACGCCTGCAAAAGGTTAGTGAGGGCATGAATATTCTCTGCCCGATCGGCGATAATGATATAATTTTTATTATCATTGACAAAAACTTTTCCGTTGGTGCTTATAAAATTGCTCAAAATCATCTGCGCTTCTCTGGGAGAGATAAATCTAGGAAAATAGGCATATACAGAAATAGCCTTTGTGCCGATTGAATATGGTAGGGTATTTCTGGCAGGAAGAATCTCATAGAGGTCTCCCTTTTTTAAAATGGTTACGCCCAAAAGATTAAATGTCTCATTTAAAACATCAATCAGGGCCTCTTTTGTATAATTCCCAGAGATTTTAAGATTGACCACTCCTCTTACCTGTGGATGGATGGCATAATTGACATTAAGAATGTCTCCCATAATTTGCTTGACCACAGAGGCAATATCCGTCTCGGTGTATTCCAAATCTACTTTTAGCCCTTTTTCTAATTCTTTCTTTTTAGGGCTAGGAGAAGTCTCTTGCAAAGAAGCCTTTTGCGACCATATTAGTTTTGTCCCTTCTGTCTTATGTGCAGGTGGTTTTATTTCTTGCAAAATAGTCTGTTTAGGGCTAGTTTGTTTCTTTGGAAAGGTAATGGTTAAGCTTTCAGAAGGCTTATTCACAGACTTAGCCACACTACAGGCCGTAAACAAACAAAGTAAGCAATATATCAAATAAATTCTCATGCAAATCCTCCATTTTCCTAATGTTTTTTCAAAAACCTCAAAAATGGGTTTTCACCCTGTCTTCTGGTTGTCCCTGGATAAGTTCCCTTTCTTTTTAACATTTCCACAAACGGGTTTTTAGATGGCAGTTGGGTAGTAGGATGAGTGTGTTTTTGTCTTGTTTGGGGTTGATTTTTAAGCCTTTTTAAAGGTTGGGTTGGCGTCTTTAGAGAGCCTTTAGGTGTTGACGAAGGGCTAGAGCTTGTGGCTTTTATCGTCTTTGTCTCTTTCGGACCGGACAAAACGACCGCCTTTGCCCTTTGACCTTGAGTTGTGCCTAAAGGGGTTATGCGGGTATGAGTGCAACTTACTTTTTCATCAGTAATCTTAATTTCCTCTTTTTTATCTTCCATTTCTAAAATAACCTTTCCTTTCTGAATATCGGCTATCTTCCAACCATCTATTTCATCTCCCAATTTATAGGGTTGGCATTTGCGCTCTTTTTTTAAATAAAAGACAGCCCCCTTTTTCTCTCCGATTTGGATAGTGCCCATAAGCAAGAAATTATAGTCTTTTTCCTTAACTTCACCCTCTGTTTGGGTATCTGTATCTTGCGGTAATAATTTGCCTATAATCGTTGTGTGATAATAAGAAAAGTCTTTTAACGAAGCAGGTGGCGCAAAATGCTGAACATCCTTTAAACCACTACATTTAACTTGCACTTCTCCTACTTCCTTCCTACACTCAGAAATACCTAAAAAGATAAATATAACCGACAAGCAGACAAAAGCAATATCAAGCCATTTCTTCATGTATTTTCCCCTATTCTTAATAATGCTTTTATGCCCACATAACCTCTTATTTGTATTTGCGTTTGTTTTTTTATCCGTCTTTTAACTTTTCTTAACTCAAATTCATCTAAAATTAAATGGTGTGTTGCCTCTAGATTATACAAAAATTCCAAAACCGTAGAAGGTTGGGCAGAAAAGTAAACCTTTATTTTTATAAATTGCTCACCGTTTTGGGTCTTATAAACCTTTGGCACTTCTAGCCTTTCTATAGAAAGGCCACTTTTTTCTGCCACCGAAGAGACAATTTCTTGCAGTTGTAAAGAAGCATCTGCTTCAGACTGGGCCTTTAAAAAAAGGTGTTGAAGCTGGGCATACAAGGTATCAATCTGTTTTTTTTCTTTTAAAATGCTTTCCTTTTTACAAAGAATACGGGTGTAAGAATACAATCGCTCTTCTAAGAGCTTTTTGCGTTCTTTTTGGGTGGAGAAGTAATAAATGTATCCCCACCCCACACTTATGACCATAACAAAGATGATTAGTATTTTTAAAAATGTTTTTTTGCTAAGGACTTGGCGCAATTTTTACCTCTAGCGTAAATCTTTCCATCTCTTTATTATCTACTCTTCTTTTGACAATAGGACCACTAAACTTTGCCTGTTTAAAGGCTTTGATTTTACTTAAAGCCGTTAACACATCCGCTGCCTTTGGGGCATAGCCCATAAGCCTTAGGGTATCTTTATGCAAGCGGATGTATTCAATATTTACATCCTTTGGCAGGACAGAAGAAATCTGGGCAAGAATATCAACGGCATGGAATTTAAAATAAGCTAAAATTGTTTGCAACTCTTGGCTCTTTTTATCTATCTCTTTCCCAAGCTCCTTTAGCCTTTTTACTTCAGGGGCTAAAGCCGCTGTTTTTTTCTCTAAATAATGCACCTCTTTGCTTAATCTCACTAAGGGAGAAGCAACTAAAAAAATAAAGGAAGCTACAAACAAATAGACAGTTAAACGGTGAAACAGGCTCTCTTCTTTAAGAAATTTTATCCTTTCTGGAAAAAAATTAAAAAGAAGCGCTTGCGGATCTGAAACTTTCTTAAGCGTGATATACATATAAGAAAAAAACTCCGCCGATACACCTACGGCTGTCTCTTGGGGGGCTAAAGTTCCTTCTTCCCAATGCCACACAAACCTTTGCCTAATCTCTGGAAAAAGCTGATGCTGGGGCAGATGGTTTTCTGAGGCTATAAAAAAGTAACTTTTAAGTCTTCCTTCAGCCACAATTACCGCCTCAAAACCTTCCTGACGGGGCAGTCTAAAGACAAAGCTGTCATATTGCGTGCGCAAAAAGCCTGCCATAGCCATAGCCGAAAAAAATACCGCCACTACCTTGCTCTCAAAAAGGCGCTCTACTTTAGAGATAAGGTCATCTATTTCTTTTTTTTCACAGACAAACACAAGCACTTTAGAAAAATCATCTCTAAGGGCAAAAAATACAAAAAAGGGTTGCTTAATAAAATAAAAAAGCTTGGGTATCCTATAAGAAAGGGCCTCCTTTACATTTTCATAAGAAAGAGGAGGCAGCTCTATCTCTTTAGCCACAAAAAAATGCCGTGGAATTCCTAAAAAAATACCATCAATTTTAGCCTTACTCTTTAGGTCTTCCTCCCCGGTAAACTTACCTGCCTCAATCTTTTCAAACTTCTTATTAAAAACAACCCAGCGAAAACAGTTACTATCTTCAGCATCCACAAACACAAAACTCATTCCCAACTCCCAATATCCGCATTTTCACCTTCTCCCCCTGGTTGTCCATCTGCCCCGTAAGAAATGATGTCATAATCATCATGATCTCCTGGGCATTTATAGATATAATCATGTCCCCAGGGATCTTTAGGTATCTTTTTTTTCTTCAAATAAGGCCCATCCCAACCGGCAATGCCAGGATTTTCTATAAGAGCCTTTAAACCCTCTTCCGTGGTGGGATATCTGCCTGTATCTAATTTAAAGGCATCAAGGGCGGTAGAAAACATTTCTATCTGAGCCTTAGCTGCCTTTATCTTAGATGTTCCCACTTTATTCAACAACCTAGGCGCTACCAAGGCCGCTAAAAGACCAATGATAACCATCACAATCATTAACTCTATTAAAGTAAAACCTTTTGCCTGTCTTTTACGCATGAAAAAAACCTCCTTTTTTTAGGAAATTTTAATACCTGCCAAAATGATAATCTATTTTAGCAAACTTGCAAAGTATTTGCTTTAAATTAGGGGTTAGGGGTTAGGGATTAGGGGTTAGGGATTAGATTACTGCCCGCTATCCCCTACACGCTATCCCCTACACGCTAAAACCTATACGCTAACCCCTGTAACCTACTCCCTATAACGGCACGGCAAAAATGATGTTTTGTGTAACTTCAGTTAAATAAGACTGACAAAGATTTGGTTGGCGGTATTAAGATCAAGGGAAATTTCCTTCCCTTTATGTTCAATGAATATCTTTTCATGCTCTTTTTTAAGCACCTTAATCCTTGCCCCAGGGACAAAACCACTTTTTAATAGCTCCTGTTTAGTTTGAATAGGGCCATTTAGTTTGACAATTTCACCTGTTTCGCCTGAATTAAGCTCACTCAG
>OBIL01000074.1_pt1 | contig 13566 bp, 8 predicted proteins | sample 1503321 | NCBI WGS metagenome assembly OBIL01 (sample SAMEA3696450, study PRJEB22514) | metagenome | biome: water; feature: marine; material: hydrothermal vent | place: Pacific Ocean | collected 2014-08-16 | depth 1514 m | reverse complement strand
CGCTATATCCCTTCTCTTCTTGGCGGGAACCTTTTCGAAACTTATAAGCAGTCTTCCATCTCTATATTGGGCCTCGATGGAATCTCTGTCTATATCTTCGGGCAGATAGAAACTTCTTTCGAATTTGCCGTATACGCTTTCGAGCAGATAGTAGTCGTCCCTGCTCACCTCTTCGCTCATCTTTCTCTCGGCCGTCACTATCAGATAGTCTCCGTCCACGGCCACATCTATATCCTCTTTGGCCACTCCTGGCAGATCCACCTCGATACGATAGAGGTCTTTCTCTCTGTTCCTGGAGAGATTGGCCAGAGGCAGATGGCTGGCGACATTGGCGAAGGTCTCCTTCAGCTTCTTGGCACCCTCCACAACTCCCTGCTCGATCTTCTTCTCTACATTCTGAAGCTCTTTTTTGATATCGCTCATCTTGAACCTCCTCTATTCGATACTATTTGATCTCTATCTTTTTCGGTGCTTTTTCCACTACCTGTACCTTGGGGATTTTGACCCTCAGTACGCCATCCTTCGCTTCAGCCTCTATCTTCTCGACATCCACCCCCTCGGGCAGAGAGAAGCTTCTTTCGAACTTTCCGTATATACTCTCGAGACGATAGAACTCGTCATCCTTTCTCTCCTCCTCAATCTCTCTGCTGCCAGAGATGCTCAGGACATTTTCATTGACATCTATGGAGATATTCTCTTTCTTGACTCCGGGCAGATCGACCTCTATATAGTAGGCGTCGTCCGCCTCTCTCGTATTGACGGAGGGGATGAAATCCACACCCTTCTCCTCCATCCTGCCTTCGGCTCCGTTTATAAGTTTGTTGAAATACTCCATTCTCTCTCTCATCTCTGCGATTTCCCTGAAGGGATCGAATCTCGTAATCATCATCTTTGACCTCCTGCTTCGTTCTTCTATATCTATTTCGCCGAAATTATAGAATATAAGTGGATTTGCTTGTGCTACATAAGTAGCATAGAAGCGTTTATCTTTTCGACTGCCCTCAATGCTCCAGTTTTTGGATAGAATTATCATATCGAAATGAAAAATAGCACAGATAGATGAGAGGAGAAGTTATGCGGGGATATCTTTTGATTTGCTTTCTGTTTTTTTCCGTACTGATGGGTGCGGAGGTGGAAAGAGAGAGAGTTGCACAACTATATGTGGCTACATTCGATAGGGCACCCGAAAAAGCGGGACTTGAATATTGGGTGCACGATTCCAATCTGGATATAGATGCTATAGCGATGAGTTTTTTCGATCAGAACGAAACCAAAATGAGATATCCAGACTCTCTGCCGACGGAGGATTTCATACGAGCGGTATATAGAAATCTTTTCGACAGGGTGGCGGATGAAGATGGCCTGAAATATTGGAAAGAGGATATAGAGAGTGGAAGGGTCGGAAGAAATGTTTTTCTTCTGGCCGTCATAAACGGTGCGCTCGGAGACGATAGAGAGACGATGCAGAACAAGAGAGAGGTCGGACTCTACTTCGCCGATAGCGGAATTTCCGATCCTCGTCTCGCCCAGAAGGTAATGGTCAATGTCGATTCCGATTCCGAAAGTGTCGTAGAGGCAAAAAGAATGATAGATGATCTACTCTCCGGCAGAGAAGTCGTGGAGAGAGGCAGCGATATACATGAAGACTATTTTCTTTTCGATATAAACGGTGTCGGCAGAGCCTACAAAACGGATGGTTGTATATATCCCGATGAAAACAGTACTTTCGACTATACAATATATAGTGACAACAGCGTAGAGATCTCCTATTTCAAGGATGGAAGCAAAAAAAGTTTCGAGTGCACGGTGGATATGCTTCTAACAGATACCATTGCAGTCGATGGAGAGATCGAAGCATATTTTACAAAGGATTCTACGGCATACGACAAAGAAAGAGGACTCTACTACAAGGTCGATAAAATATACAATGGCAAACTCGTATCCGTGACAGATAATGGGAGTAGGGCTGTAGCCGTGGATAGAAAGGGCTACACGAGCAATGTGGACATTTTGCATGTCTGGAGAAGAGAGAAGATGCCGTATCGACCTATCAAGGCATTGCATTCCGACAAGAATGTAATCGATTATGGCGATATGAGAGAATCGGAGAGAAACTATATCTACGATGTCAAAAGCGATCTCTATGCCTACAAGGGTGAGGGGTGTATATTCCCCATCGACCCCAATACGATTTTTCACTTCGAGATATACTTTGACAATACGATGAAGATATCTTTCAAAGAGGGAGGTAAAGAATACTCCAACATTTGTGCCTTGAGAGAGAGATACAAAAAGATATCTCCTCGCGATAGAGAGTTGGAGGCACCTATTATCGAAGGAGATATATATTTCGATCCCGTTACAGGCGAATATTTCAACGCCAAACATATATTCAGAGGAACTATTACGGCTATATACAACGATGGAAAGAGTGTGAATATAAAGGATATTCCTGGATACAACTACGGAATATATCTTTCCGAGGCGCTCAAAAAAGATCCGCTTCAGCATCCAGGAGTCGTGAAACCGCAAAATCCACAGGATATCGCGGAGGGTTATATAAGAGAGGGCGATAGAAACTCCTTGTATGATTTTTTGTACAATGGTGTAGCCTACAAAAGTGACGGACTATGCACTTTCCCCAAGAACGGAGATACCATTATTCACTTTATGATAGGGAAAAAGGGAGATATAACTATCTCCTACACAGAAAACGCAACCTTCTTGCATAGCGATTGTACACTTGCGCACAGCTACGAGAGTGTACCTTTGCACAATGCCAAAAGTATGGCTGCCAAAGATCTGGGGGATGGCATCTATTACGATGAGACTTCGGATAGATACTACCTCTGCGAGCATCTTCACAAAGGGGTGATAGTCGCCACATTCAATGACGGACAGACAGCATATGTGAAAGATTCCAACGGACTATACTACTGGTTGCCCGTATATGCGGTATATAGAGAACTTTCCGAATGACTATATACCGACAAAGGGTCGTTTTCGGACTGAAAGAGAGAGAATATGATGGAGATAGAGAGAAAGTTCCTTTTGATACCGTGTTCGATGAGGCGTCTGCTCCAAGAGAGGGGAATTTCGTACGAGAGAGTCCGCATAGAGCAGTTCTATATCCACAGCGACATAAACTTTGCCGAGAGATACAGGCGCAAGAAAGATAGCTACTACCATACCGTCAAAAGAGGTGCTGGACTCGAGAGAGAGGAGTTCGAAGAGGAGATAGAGGCGAGACTCTATCTCGAAAAGAAGAAGATTTACGGCGACTCTCTCATACGGAAGTGGCGCTATATATTCGAAGAGGGGGGATATACCTTCGAGCTCGATATCTTCAAGGGGGCGTTCAAGGGGCTCAATCTCTTGGAGGTCGAGTTCGGGAGTGTGGCGGAGGCCGAAAGCTTCGACCTTCCCCCATTCATCCGCCAAGTGCTTATCTCGGAAGTGACGGAGAACCCCGATTTCAGCAACGGCTCTCTCGCCAAAAGGATGGAGATTCCGGCCATAGAGGAGAGTCTCTCGGATATCTTCGGACGGATAGAGGATAGAGATGAGTTTCTCAAGGCCTCCTCCAGCATCGATATAGCTCCGTACGAGAGCGGTGCCCATGCGCTCAAAGCTCTGCTCTACACTCTCATCAGGAGTGTAGAGGCCAATCGGGAGAGGATACTGCAGGCGGATACGGATCCAGAGAGGGTGCATCAGTTGCGGGTGGCGATGAGAAAGATGAGGGCCGTTTTCGCACAGCTGGGCTGCCTCTTCGACGAAGAGTGGCTCGAATATCACAAAAGAGCCCTCTCCGAGCTCATGTCATATACGGGCAAAAAGAGAGATATGGATGTCTATCTCGAAGAGATGGGGCTATATCGGAGGCTTGTCGGCAAAAAATATCGCAAGCAGATGCAGAGGCTGGAGTCGTATATAGAGGAGATATCCCGCTCGGAGAGCGAAACGGTGAAGAGGATGCTTCTGGGGGAGAAGTATGAAAAGGAGATATCCGCCCTGAAGGAGTTTTGCGGGGACGACACTCTAAACGGCCTCGACTCCAAAGCTTCATCTCCCGTCATCTTCACGGTAAAGAGCGCACTCAAAAGGAGATATGCGAAGATACTGGAGGCTGGCGGGAGAATAGACGAGAGCTCCGAGCCCCGGAAGTATCATATGCTCAGGATAGATGTGAAGAAGCTGAGGTATATGATGGAGTTCTTCTCTTCGATTCTCGAAGAGGAGAGCTTTTCGAAGATGCTCGTACAGCTCAAGAGGATACAGGATATACTGGGCTCCCATCAGGACCTTCACATACAGAGTCGCCACCTCGAAGAGTTTTCGCGCCGGCCCGAGCTCGCACAGCGAAGAATGAAAGAGGCGATAGAGTTGCTGCGTGCAAAGATGAAGAGTCTGGAAAAGAGCAAAAGAGAGCTCTTCAAGGAGAGTTTCGAGGAGTTTCGCGCAACGGAAAAACTATTCAGGAAGATGATATGCAGATTTTGAGAAGAATACAGAAGCGATGAATATAGAGTCTCTCTATATTGTCCCCAAAGAGAAGGGTTGCGGAACGCTATTCGTGACTCTCGGTCTTATGGAGATATTGAAAAGAAGCTATACGAGTGTGGCCTTTTTCAAACCAGTGATGAAGCTTGAGGAGGGCAAGAGGGATAGCGATATAGAGACACTGCTCCAGCTCTACGGGATGAAGCAGAGCTATGAAGAGTGTTGCGGTCTTGGCCTCGAAAGTTGCGAGGAGATGCTCGCCGAAGGGAGAGAGGATGCCCTCTACGAAGAGCTTATAGCGCGATATGAAAAGCTGAAGTCGAAATATGATTTCGTGCTCTGTATGGGTTTCATGGATAGCAGACTGCTGGAGTTCGCCCAATACGATTTGAATGTGGAGATAGCCAAAAACTTCTCCTCCGCGCTGGTGGGACTCCTCAACGGAGGAGGCAAAGCCGCGGAGGAGCTGGAGGAGGAGATAGAGATATGGTCCCGCTCTCTGGCTCAGGAGGGGATGGAGCCCTTCGCCTTTTTCGTAAACAGAGTCGATACCATGCTCTGTCCTCTAAAAAAGGGGATGAAGAGCTCCGTGCCGTGCTTGAGCATACCCTATCACGAAGAGCTCGACAGACCTACGGTGATGGATCTGCTGGAGGCTACCGATTCCGAAACGGTACATGCAAGAGAGAGTATAAAGCTACAGCAGAGCGTTGCGAATATCAAAGTGGCGGCTATGAGACCAGAACACTTCCTGGAGTATCTCGAAGATGGAGACCTAGTGATAGTTCCCGCCGACCGTTGCGATATTCTGCTGGCCATTCTCGGAAGCGAACACGCCAGAGGCTTCGCCACAGCCTCGGCCGTAATCATCGTCGGTGATATGGAGGTAGCCTCACGCATAAGAGCCCTCATAGAGGCGGACCCCGACTTCGCCGTGGTTCTGGCCAGGTCCAAAAACGAAACGATGGAGGTGACAAAAAGAGCCCTCAACGCCACGGCACGAATCACTGCAAGGCACAGCAGGAAGATAGCTCTGGCTTTGGGACACTTCTCTACCCATGTGGAGAGTTCCCTCATAGAGTGCTCTTTGAAAAGGAGTATCAACAGTATAGTCACGCCGGCGATGTTTCTGCACAGACTCTTCAAGAGGGCCGCCTCCGACAAGAAGCGCATAGTCCTGCCGGAGAGTTCGGACGACAGGATTCTGCAGGCCGCCGAGATAGCGATAAAAAGAGGCTTCGCCGATATCACCCTGCTGGGAGAGGAAAAGAGGATATATCAGCGTGCCAAATCGCTCGGTATAGACCTCTCGGCGGCGCAGATAGTCGATCCGTCGCAAAGGAGCCTCCTCGAAAGACTCGCCGCCCGCTTCTACGAGCTGAGGAGGCATAAAGGCATCACATATGAGATGGCACAGGATACGCTTCACAATCTGAGCTATTTCGCCACGATGATGATAGCGGAGGGGCTGGCCGACGGTATGGTCTCGGGCGCCACACACACCACGAGAGAGACCGTACTGCCCGCTCTTGAGATTTTCAAAACGAAAGAGGGGATAGATATAGTCTCGAGCCTCTTTTTCATCTGCCTCGATACGAGGGTACTGGTATATGCCGATTGTGCCATCGTCGTCGAGCCCGACTCCGCCAAACTGGCGCAGATAGCCGTCTCCTCCGCCGAAACGGCGTCACTTTTCGGTATTGAGCCGGTGGTGGCCCTGCTCTCCTACTCCAGCGGCGAGAGCGGAGTGGGAGAAGAGGTGGAGAAGGTGAGAGAGGCGGCGCAGATAGCGATGAAGATGAGACCCGACATACCGATAGAGGGGCCTTTGCAGTACGACGCCGCAATCGATCCGGAAGTGGCCGCGATCAAGATGCCGAAATCCAAAGTGGCCGGTCGTGCCAATGTATTCATCTTCCCCGACCTCAACACCGGCAACAATACCTACAAGGCGGTACAGCGCTCCACGGGAGCCATAGCCATAGGCCCCGTACTGCAGGGACTCAGCAGACCCGTAAACGACCTGAGCAGAGGATGCAGTGTTGAAGATATAGTGAGCACCATAGCCATAACCGCCATACAGGCGGCATCTCTATAGAGCCGCGGCTCACTCTCCATTCGGGTGTCCGTACTCCATTTTGGGCTCCGCCGCCATCGGCAGTTCATCGCTTTTGGCGTCCAGCTTGTAGATCGTGGGTTTGGAGGCTTCCTCTCTCGTCCACTCGTCGCTCAAGACTTCGGCCTGCTGCATCACCAGTTTTAGCGCTTCCGCCTGCTTGTCGGGCGGATATCTGTAACGCCGCAGGATGATGCGGATCATATTGCGCATTTTGGCGCGCACGCTCTCGCGCTGTTGCCAATCGACGCTTATGTTTTTTCTCAGCTTCTGTGTCAACTCATGGGCGATCTTTTTGAGCGTCTCGTCTCCCATCTCCCGCAGCGCCGATTCGTTCTCCGCCAAAGCGTCGTAAAAGGCCAGTTCGTCGGGCGAAAGCCCCAGCTCTTCGCCCTTTTTCGTCGCTTCGGCGAAATCTTTGGCCATCGCGATGAGCTCTTCGATCACCTTGGCAGTCTCGACGGTGCGGTTGTGGTATTTGGCCAGCGCCGCCTGCAACCTCTCGCTGAACTTTTTCTCCAGCACGACATTGCTGCGGCTTCTGGATTTGATCTCGTCGCGCAACAACCGCTCCAGCAGCGCCACGGCGAGATTTTTCTGCTCCATATGCGCCACCTCTTCGAGGAACTCGTCGGAGAGAATACCGATATCGGGTTTTTCCAGCCCCGCCAGCGAAAAGATATCCTCCACCCCTTCGGAGACGACGGTATTGTCGATGATCTGCTTGATCGCCTGTGCCCTCTGCCGTTTGCTCTCGGAAGGGGCCGTCGCTTTTTGGATGACCGAACGCAGCGCCTGAAAAAAGGCGATCTCCTCTTTGTAGGGCTTCGCCTCGTCCAGTGTCGCGCAGAGGCTGTAAGCCTTGCTCAATGCCGCCACTTCGTCGAAAAAGCGCTTTTTCCCCTCTTCGAGTCCCAAAATATGGTTCGCCGCCGGTACCAGCAAGCGGTGGGCGTCGCTCGTGTACGCCGTATAGTCGAAACCGTGGAAAAGATCGCGCACGATTTCGAGCCGCTTGAGCATTTCGGCGAAAGCTTCGGCGGTATCGAAGGTGCCTCTCCCTTTACCGCCCGCGCCCGTATAGGTTTTGAGCGCGTGCCGAAGCTCGTTGGCGATGCCGATGTAGTCCACTACCAAGCCGCCTTTTTTGTCGCGAAAGACCCGGTTGACCCGTGCGATGGCTTGCATCAGGTTGTGGCTGCGCATCGGCTTGTCGATATAGATCGTATGCAGACAGGGCGCATCGAAGCCCGTCAGCCACATATCGCGCACGATCACCAGTTTCAACGGATCGTCGGGCTCTTTGAAGCGGCGCTCCAGCTCCTTTTTGACCCGTTTGGGGTAGATATGTTTCTGCAATTTCTCGTCATCACTCGCCGAACCGGTCATTATAACCTTGATTGCCCCCTCCATCGGATCGTCGCTGTGCCACTCGGGGCGCAGCTCGACAATCGCATCGTAGAGCTCCACGGCGATATGACGGCTCATCGCCACGATCATCCCTTTGCCCTCGATCACTTCGTTGCGCGCTTCGAAATGCTCCACGATATCTTTGGCGATGTGTCCTATCCGCTCTTTGGCGCCCACCAGCTTCTCCAGTGTACTCCAGCGGCTCTTGATGCGCTCCCTCTCCGCAAGCTCTTTGTCGTCCGTCAGGGCGGCTATCTCCTTGTCGATCGCATCGAGCGCTTCCTGGTCGAGCCCCAGCTTGGCGAGGCGGCTTTCGTAGTAGATGGGGACTGTCGCGCCGTCTTGTACGGCATCTTCGATATCGTAGATGGAGATGTAGTCGCCAAAGACCGCACGGGTGCTTCTATCTTCGTTCTCTATCGGCGTGCCGGTAAAGCCGATAAAGGTGGCGCGGGGCAATGCGTCGCGCAGATGCCGGGCGTAGCCGTAGCGAAAACGGCCGCTCTCACCGTCGAGCACCGCATCGAAACCGTACTGGCTGCGGTGCGCCTCGTCGGCGATGACGACGATGTTGTCCCGCTCGCTCAATATCGGAAAATGGCTCTCATCCTCTTTGAGCGAAAATTTCTGTATGGTGGTGAAGATAATGCCGCCCGAAGGGCGCTTGTGCAGCAGCTCGCGCAGCTCGTCCACGCTTTCGGCCTGTACCGGCTCCTGCCCCAGCAGCTCCGTAGCCGACGCAAAGGTACTAAAAAGCTGTCCGTCGAGGTCGTTGCGGTCGGTCACCACGACCAGCGTGGGGTTTTTCATCTCCGCATGACGGGTGATTTTGGCGGCGAAACAGAGCATCGAGATCGATTTGCCGCTGCCCTGGGTGTGCCACACCACGCCCCCTTTGCCGTTTCCCTCTTCCGCCGCTTTCAAAACCGAAGCCACAGCGGAGCGCACGGCGTGAAACTGGTGATAGCCCGCGATCTTTTTGACAATCCGTTTGCCGTCGTCTTCGAAAAGGATAAAAAAGCGCAGATAATCCGTCAGCATTACGGGATCGAAAAAACCGCGTATCAATGTTTCCAACTCATACTCCAGCAGCGGCCGATCCTTCTCGTCTCGTACCGTCCGCCAGCGCATAAAGCGCTCGGTATCGGCCGTGAGCGAGCCGATACGCGCACTCACTCCGTCGCTGATGACGAGCGCTTCGTTGGTGACGAAGAGCTCTTCGATCTCCTCTTTGTAGGTTTGCAGCTGCCGATAGGCCTGAAAGATATCGGCCTGTTCGTCGGCAGGGTTTTTGAGCTCGATGACAAAGAGAGGCAAACCGTTGACATAAACCACGATATCGGGGCGGCGGTTGCCTTTGCTGCCTCGTATTGTCAACTGCTTGACAATGAGAAAGTCGTTCTTTTCAGGCCGATGAAAGTCGATGAGCTTCACACGCTCGCCTCGTGTTTCGCCTTGTGCTTTAATCTCTACGGGTACGCCGTTTGTCAACATCTCGTGAAAGGCGCGATTGTTTTCGACGAGGCTTGCGTGTTGGGGTTTACGCACTGTCTCGATCGCTTCGTCGATGGCCGCTGCCGGAAGGTCGGGGTTGATGCGTTGCAGGGCGTTTTTAAGTCGCTTACGCAGCAGGACTTCGCCGTAGTCGGCACGCTCTCCGCGCTCATCCGGTACCAGCTCGGCTCCGTGGATATAGTCATAGCCCAGCTCTTTGAACCAGCCGACGGCGAGCTGTTCAACCTGATCTTCGCTAATGGTGCTCACACTATATCCTCCCCGCCCTTTTGTGGTGCACGAATGACCCGCAAATGCTTTTGTGGATCATAAAAGCGAAAATATGATCCACAAACTTGTTTGTGGTGCACAGATGATCCTCAAATCCTATGCCGCTCCCGCTACCAACTCCATATATTTGGCTATATCTTCTTCCGTTTTATACGGATAAATATCGATAAAGTTGTGTTTGAGCTTTTGCACATACAAACCTGACGGATCGATTTGTCCACCGATATCCAAAAAATCGTATCGCTCTTGCGGATTTGTCTGTGTCGGTGTCATCATAATCATCTGGCTTGTGTCGTGTTTCCAACTGCTTCGGCCGAGATTGGAATGGTGCACGATCTCGTTTGCGATATTTTCAATTTCCAGGTCGAATTCGGTGGATTGACATATACGAATATATTTACGAAATTCCGTTTCGACAAGGCGTTTGCTTCTATCAAGTATAAGTTTCTTCTCTTCGATTTTCTCTTCGCTGTGAATTTTATATCCCACATAATCGTCGAAAATCTCATTAACTACCTCATCGGCAGATTTATCCGTTGCGATTTTTCGAGCTTCTGTGAAACGAAAATTATGAAAATAATGCGATTCGTTCGCCAGTTCACCTTTTTGCGCCAACTCGTTCAAATACTCGACAAGGCCGAAAAACTTTTTTCGATCGCCTATAAAGAAAGGACAGTGCAGATGCCTGGCTTCATCGACACTCAAAATACGATACGCCGATACCTCATTTTCCAAAAAAACCCCAGCATAGATAAACTCGTCGCTTATCGTATGCGGTATATAGCGTATGAGTCGGTAGGTATAAATTCGACGAGTTCCCTCACCCATAGATCACCTCGTTTGCCATTCGCATTTTCAGTGTTTCGGCTATTGTGTTTCCGTATTCGTATGTCTCCCACATCGAGGGTATCGATGCGCAAATCGTATCGATTATACTCTCCAATCGCTTTGACTTTGACGGGTTTGGTTTTGCCGTAGGGCATTGTCTCAAGAATGGTTTCGATGTAGAGCATTATCCGTTCCTCAAATACTCCGTATCACCCATCACCTAAAAAGCCTTATTGTAGAGGCGATACTCTGAACCCATAGCGTTTTTTCAGCTTTTTCACTTTTGCCAGCACTTCGTTTTTAGGTGGTGCATACCCTTCTATCGCCTAGGTAGTGCGTATCGTTTGGCGGATTACAGCTTTATTTGCGAGGTTTCTGTTCATTTGTCAGGCTTCCTAAAACCCTTTCGATTTGCACCTTAGAAGAGGTGGAAAGGGTATGTTGTGATTAGTATAACTTTTTAGAGATAAATTGTCAAAGCTTTCCATCTCTTTACGATAAGGTCGCTGTTTCGCTTCGCACTTGACATAAAAAGAGTCTGGGGCCGCGACTTCAGTCGCGGAATGAGCTTTTGCGGCATACCGGGTTTACCGGCGACTAAAGTCGCCGCCCCATTTATTGCCTGGATACATCCAACTCCCCGGAGAGAAGTTTAGGCAAAAGGGTATCCCGGGTTTGTTGAAGGGTTTGAATTTCTTTCAAATTGTTTTTAATTTGCATTATCACCGGATATATAATTTTTTCAAATTCTTTTACTATTTCATTCGGTATTTTCGTTGTTTTAATTGCTTTAAATGTTGCGGTGGTTATAGTGTCAAAAACTGCTCCGTGCGTTTTTCTTTTTAACTCATAAGTTAATCGTTTCAAACGAAAATATTCAAAAAATGAAAAATTATTTTTATTGCTAACTGCATAGCAAGATTGGTTCATGGCCATATCTACACCTACAAGTGCCAGTTTTCCCACAGTTCCTCTTGCTGTAATTATCGTTGTATTAGTAGGAATAAGTTTTGTTGAGCTATTTTTCAACCCCTCCTCGGTAATCTTTTCAGAAGTGTCTATGACAAAAATATTTCCATCTTCCGGGACATCTTTAACAGAAAACCAAGGAATATTTCCATTCCAATACGATTTTTCAGAACGCTTTGGCGTACCTCCGCCTGTCAAGCTTATTTCATCAATATAGGGCACGATCTCCCACCCCTTCGGTATCATACCAAGCTCACTCTCTTCGAACTCGTCGGGGAAGAGCTCCAGCACTTCGCGGCTGATGCCCAGGCGTTTGGCGGCGGCTTCGTAGTCGGCTTCGGTGCGGCAGGCGGCTTTGGCGTGTACGGGGTCGAAATCGACGAAGCACGATTTGAATATCGCCTGCGCCATCGCTTCGAGCGTACGGTTCATCTGGCGGTTGAGCTCGATTTTGTCATCGAGAGCGGAAAGAATACGAGCGATTTTCTTTTGGGTGGAAAGGGGTGGCAAAAAAAATTCATAATTCATTATGGCATTTTTATCACCCCTTGGCATTTTCGTGCCTTTAGAAGTACTAACTGAATATTGAATAAATTTATCATCAGACAAAACATAGTACAAAAACTTATTGTCAACTATTTCTTTTGCACGAATTACAAGTACATCATTAGAGGCACCACCATCAAAACTTGCAAACCAAACTTTCTTAAAATAAGTTCTAATATTCGAAAACAGTATATCACCTTGTTGAAATTCGGTTATTTTTTTGACAGCAGGTAGTTTTTCGGCAACCAAAACCCCGTTTTTCTCAGGAAGCATATTTTCTGTTGAAATATAGTTACGCAATGAAATTTCTTCTGTAGATATTTTCTCTTTTGCAAAATGGGCGACATCTATAAGTTTAACTTTTCCCCACCCCTCTCTCATCTTCATACCTTATCACTCCACAAGGGATTTTGTTCCCACTTTTCAGAAAATCCCATATTGCGCAAAGGGACTTCGGGATAAGCGGCGAGAAGCCCTTTGATCTCTTGTCGAAATCCGTATTCGTCTCCGTCGATCTTCTCCAGCAAGTATAGAATCATACTCAGTACAAAAAATATTTTTCGATTTTCCAAGCCTTGAAATGCACGGTTTTTGCGTGGGATTTTCGGGCGAATGGCCAAAAGTTTGTTCCAAACTCTGGCGTGATGTGCGCAGAGATTGCGCACATAAGTCAATGCGTGTAACCAACCGGCAAGCACGCTTTCATGAAGACCGAGCGGTTGCGCGATCTTTTTTTGTTCGGATGCTTTGAGGTTTCCGTAGAGCCGTGAAAGGGTATTGAACGAAATCACCTCGACCATCATCCATACCGGGAGCGTGTCTCCTTCGTATTTTTCGAAAAAGTGGCTTACAAACACCTCTTTGGAGCGCCGAACATCCGTCTCGATCGATGCCAAAATGTCTCGATGTCTGCCCGGATCGTACATTTTTTCATCATCCGCATAGCCGAACACACCCAGCGTATCGCTCATCGCCGTATGGTATGCGTATGATGTGCGAATATAGACTTCGATCTTTTCGATCGCATAAAAGATGATACTTCGTAGCTTTTTGTCGAAATAGTATAAACGCGACACATCTTCAAAGCGTACATTAGAACGAAACATATGCGTATGTTCATTTTGAAAAAATCGAAAATAGGCACTTAAGCGATAATAATTGATATGAGAAAGTTTCGTTTCGGCAAACTCGGGATTGGTTACGATCAAACCTCGCGATTGCAATAATCTAACTTGATCTCGAAAAGAGAGTGGGGGTTTACGATAGTGAGGCTTCATAAAATCTCCTCGATTTGCACATTGCAAAAAGCAAGAGGTGGAGGAGATATGTTAGACATATTATAACTTTTGCTTTCTCTTTTGTCAAGGCGCGCATCGTCTCTTTTTACTGCCAACAAGATCATAGCTCAT
>OBIL01000073.1_pt1 | contig 13673 bp, 20 predicted proteins | sample 1503321 | NCBI WGS metagenome assembly OBIL01 (sample SAMEA3696450, study PRJEB22514) | metagenome | biome: water; feature: marine; material: hydrothermal vent | place: Pacific Ocean | collected 2014-08-16 | depth 1514 m | reverse complement strand
GGGCACCCCAGCCCTGACTGTTCTTTCAACGAGATATTATATAAGTTTAATTGTTCTAATTCTTGATTTTAAAAACCGGACATTCCTACCTAGAATTAAATATCATCTCCAGATAAAGATACTACTGCATTCTGGGCATTTCTTGGAGAATAATTCATATTCATCAAGTACCCATCCACCGTCATCCAAATACAACACTAAAGCCTCCCAAATAAAACCATGAGGACATTTCAACCCTACTTTCAAAATACCCATTTCTCCAAGATCATCTTCAACCCACTCATCCTCGTATAGAACCTCTGGAACTCTACCCAAGAGCCTAACGTATTCAAATACCAGTCGCTTAGCTTCCTCCTTAGAAGAGATACCAGACATAAGCTTTTTTTCATATTCGTCTAATTTAGCATTTTTAATCTGTCTCGATACTCTAACTTTGGAAAATGGTAGTCCAACTCCGATATACTCCAGAGGATCATATTCAAAGAGGTCGAAATTAGGTGACATATTGCTAAGTAGTCTTGAAAATTTAAAAAAATTGGCAATTCAAACAACACAATAAGCATGAGCGACGAGACGATCTACATCTGGATATCAAGGAGCGCTCACGAGCTTCTGGTCGAGATAAAGATAATACTGAAGAAGAAGGGTAGATACGGACGTGAAGCCTCTTTTAAGAGAATTATCGAAGAAGCTTTGAAGGATTACAAGAAGAAGCTCGACGAAGACTAAGGTATAAGAACCGTAACAATCGACACCTTACTCGTGGCCGAACCGCTGAGGGTGTATTTCGATACGTGCGTCTGGTGCAGATCTTTCGACGAGCAGAGTGAAGAAATAATTCGAGAAGTGAGGGCGATCGAAGCGATTTTAGACGTCCACGATCGTGGCGGGATTGAGATCGTTGGATCCGTGGCGGTATTAGCGGAGGTTTCGCTGATATCCGACGAAAGGAAGAGGAGAGCCGTAGAGGGGTTGATAAAGACCGTTTCGGACTACGTAGTCGGAGTTCGTGGAGACTCGATAAATTTAGCGGAGAAAATTAAGGACGACTGCGGATTAAAGGACGTAGACGCTCTTCACGTCGCTTTAGCTTGCGAGCACGCCGACATTTTCGTAACCGTCGATAAGGGCATTCTTAAGAAGGCGGACTGTTTGCAAAAGTATATTATCGTCGTGAGTCCAATTGATTTTAATGAGCTCTACGGAAGAAGTGTTCGATAAGGCCATGAAGATACTGAAGAGAGAATTGAGTAGCAAGGAATTTTTAACGTTCCTTCAGGCCATCACCCCGAAGAGTGGCGATTCCGTAAAGGAGTTAGAAGAGAAAACCAAAAACCTAACGATGGACGACTTTCTGAAGTTGGTTAAGAAGGTCGAGGAAGAGTTAAAGGAGTAGCCTTCGTTTTTCCATGAGTTAGTTTTACCTTAAGTTGCTAAGAAGGCTCTGTCCGTAAGGGGCGGGGAGAAGGGCACCTAACCTATTGGTGCACCTTTGGCATTGGTTAGGTGACCTCAATTCTTAAAATTCGATAGTCGAATATTAAAAATCCTTCAACTTCTGATATCTAAATACCTTTTCTCAAGCCATTTCACGCATTTAGTCCCACCTATCTACATTAGAGCTAAGTTATTCCATGATATTTTGGAATATCACCAATTAGTTGAGTATCTACGTTTTCATAGCGATAAAATATAATTGAGGACTTTTTAGCATTTATTCAAAGAGGTAAATTATACTATCCATATTATCATCACAGATATATACATCCATATCACCAATATCACCAAGTATACAGTACGGAAAACGCCAAGAAAAAGCTATATACATACGCAAAACTCTTGTATCCTCCGCTATCTTAAGGAAATTTGAATTTAATAAGTATTTCGAACTTGGATAAGATCGGTATTTCGAATAAAATCGTTTGGTCCAAGAAATCCATGTTACTACGTTTTTGTGTTCGTTTATATACTTTCCATAGCGTGTTCCATGGTGAGATGCTCTTAAAAAAGCCAAGTACTTATGATGTTCTGGTTCTTCTCTTTCAAGTAGAGATAAGTAATCCAAAATGCTACTTGGCGCATCACCAGGTATTAGTGCTAAAGCCTTACTTTCTTTACTACTACTATCTCTACTATTTGGAAATCCATAATAAAACTTTAACACCAAGTTAATATCGTCTTCAACACCTTTAAGACCGTTTAAAATCATTCTAATATCTTTATCTACTACATCATCTGATTTAGATGAATATGCTGGTTCTAAATCTTTCCAGATTACTTTTGGACTAGGATGTTTATCATCTTTGTCTTTTATTAATCTTTCAAAATCTTCCTCTTTTTTGGAAATTAAGGTATTCATAATCTCTCCAGCCAAATCGTCTACTTCACCTTTAATTCCCTCTTTCTCGGACTTTCTCATCACAATTTTATATAATTCGCGTGCTTTCCGTTCTAACCCTCTTGCTACGCGTTTATGGTTACTTAAATTGGACGGTGGCCAAAGAACCCTTACATACAAATTATTATCAAGTTCGATAAGATCTCCCCTACTAAGTGATTTAACAGCTCCTTTCTTTAAGGTATCATAAATAATTCTAAAGCGAGGAACTTTGATTATACAGAATGCTAAAGCACAACCTAGATACTCTGCTATAGGTTCAGGCTGTGGTATAGCGGGATAATATACTAAATGAACCTTCAAACCTTTCGTAACGACTGGTAGTAGGTTACAGTGGTCCTCATGAAGATGTGTTATGAAAATATCTATATGTTCAGACTCTTTAAGTATCCTGTGGGCATCTTCAACAGCATAGCTTACCACAGTATCACTAATAGAACCCTTTGAACCGAAGTCAAGAACATATGACGTTTTAGGTAGATCTTCTACAGTAATTATGTTTGCATCTCCATGAACTACATTCCAGCAGTGAATTCCAATAGACATATTTTGTATTAAAGTAGTGAAGAGACAAAAAATATTATCATCCATCAGCTAAACTTGAAAAACTTGAATTATTTCTCTACATTAAAGCATCAACTTGAGGAATTCATAAACTTCGTCGATCTCCTTGAACTTATACCTATAGTATTGTTTCACGGGTTCCGGAGTTCCATCCCACACCTCTACGAAAGCCCTGAAAACAAAGTAAGTTATCAACTCCTTTTTCTCCAATCCTGTGGCATCAGCTACTACGTCCAGCATGATCTTAACCGCTTTGTTCGATCGAATTCCGATCGTCTCTGGCTTTAAAGCTTCCTCAAGTCCTTTCAACTTCAATTCATCCACAAACCTTTCAGCTATAGCCTTTATGTTCTCGTTTATGAGTTTATCTGACTTCTCCAAACTTTTTATCCTTTCTGCTTCCTTCTTAAGCTTCTTTTCAAGAATATCCATAATATCACCCCCTTTTTAGTTCTTCAATATCTCTAACAACGTTTTCATAAGCAGAAAGAACTTCTTTAGCTGATTTGAGCTTCTTCACAAGATCTTCAATTGATACTCTTTCGATTAGCAACCTCTCAAGCGCTACGCTCTTCGGGACCGGAGGGTAGATCTTGACGTGCTCCTCCAGAACCTTCAATCGTTCCATGTTCTTTCTAACGATTCCGCTCCTCTTCTCGTACTTGACCGGCAAGATGCCGAGCCAGCTTAGATTTCTGTTATAGAGCTCCTTTACATCCGCAACCGTGCTAATGAGCAGAGTTAGCCCACCTATGGATAGATAAGACAGCTCGACTGGAGCAAGTATCTTATCCGCCGCAACCAACGCGTTGATTACGAGCTTGCTTAGCGTCGGTTGCGTGTCCACGATCACAACGTCGTAACCCTCGACGTCGTCCAGAACTCGATAGAGTAGTCTTTCACCGCCTACCATAGCTCCTAACTGAAGGTTGAAGGCTTCCAAACGTGGATTCGAAGGGACGAAATCGAATTCGGCATCCATGAAATTTACCCGTTCTTTTATATCCTTAATCGTTAGCACCGGTTTCTCCCTTTTCAATCGTTTATCATAGAATGCAACATATTCGGAAAATACATCCGTTATGCTCTTTTCTACCTCATCTGGATCGTAACCTAATGCCAATGTAAACGATGCTTGAGGATCAAGGTCTATAGCCAATACGTTGTAACCTTTCCTGGATAGTAGATAAGAGAGAATTAGAGCGGTGGTAGTCTTTCCCGTCCCACCCTTCTGATTCGATATCGCAACCTTCAACATTTCACTGTTAGTCATTAATCATTAATTGATTATCATTAACTATAAATCATTTTCTGTTAATTGTTAACTGTTAACCATAAACTACTAAGTTTAAATTTAGCTAAACTAAAGTGATGAAACCAAATACCTAATAACAATTACCTAAAGATAGATTTAGGTGAGATTTCATCTTCAACATCTATCTCCCTTCTGAATCTAAACATCTGATACCACCTCAGTAGGGTGGAAAGATAGGACCCATATACACACCTTTACGAAACACTCTATAACCAGGACGCACATCAAGAAATTCTTGCCAGCCAGTCTCCCTAAAATCAATCTTTATAGGCAGTGACAATAACCACCTAGGCTCCAATAATTCAACATCCAACTGACTATAGATAAGACGTTTACAAAAAGTCCTGTCTAATGGCTTTTTAGAGTTGTGATTTGGTATTGGAATGAGATACGGTACAACATCTCTCGAATACATCCCCATCCCTAACCTCATGAGTATAATACCACTTAAAGTATCGTATTTTTTAAATAACTCTTTTACTTTTTCTATTAAAATTTCAGTTAATATAGGAGCAAATCTTACATCGTAAACTAAGATTTTATATCCATACGAATCCTTAAGCTGATCTGACCCTTCATTGACTTTCTTTCTTATAGCATTTAGCTCACGTCTTTTAAATCTGAATATAGGTTCAAAAACAGCAGCTATACTATAGTCATCTACGCTACTAACCTTTCTCATCTCTAAAACTTCAAATCCATCCTTCCGCTTGACCAACCTAGCAAAAGTTCCAAAATCATCTAACACATATTCGTTAAGCCATTGATGTCCTTTAATCCATTCCCCCGCATACGCTCCCACAACATCTCGTGCTTTTATTTGAAAAGAATAAATCTCACCATTAATGCGCATAAGAAGATCCACATCACCACTACCTACTATCGGCTCAACATCCACCTCCTTAATCAATTGACCAAAAATTTTCTCTATTCTATCTATAAAATCAAGTGTTGCGTTAATATGAGATATATATGCAAGATTCTTAATCTTTTTCAGATTGTCTAATCTAACCTTTATCCCCTTTTGTGTCAGTTTTCGTTCAATCTGATCAATTCTGCTCAAAATGTTATTCCATACCATAGCTCTCCTCTTGAAAAGTTTTGCTCGTACTCTGAAAGATGTAAGCAACACCAAAAGCAAGGAGAAAACCTACAATCGCTCCTAATGCAAATGAACCTAAGAAGTTTATCACCTGGCTTAACCTTTGCAATCGTATTCTTATGCCTATCAGGAACTCCCCAGATATTCACAGACTTTATAACATTCCAATTAACCTCATTCGTAATACAGAGCCAGTAAGCCATTAAAACACCTCATAAATTATTCTCCTCTTTTCTTCGTCGAAATAAACCTTAACCTTCTCTTTTCCTGTCAATCCTATTCGTCTAACAAGTTCGTTCGGTATCCTAACAAGTAATCCGTGCGGTTTCTTCTGTATCTTGAGCACTTTGACCAACTCTTCACTCATCAATCTAAAGGAGTCAAAAGAGTATATAAGAGTATCCCCATAAAAATATCGACGAATGGGGCGGGTGGGCGGGCGATAAACGAGCTTTAGCATATAGAAATGTGGGGAAGTGTCAGAGGATGACCGCCCAGAACGGAGCTGTTAAACTCCGACCTCTGACCTTCCCCAAAAAAGAATTCTATCCAGAATTTTATAAACGTTTTGGAAAAAGAGAAGAAAAATTTAGAAGTTATTCGTTCCAGAACATCTTCGCTTTCTTCTTCGGGATTATCAGCGGTTTCTTTTCTTCGTTTCCGTTGCTTCCGTCGTGGTCGTTTCTGCTTAACCTCACCTTCTTGTTTATTTCGACTTCTACTGCTTCCTCTAGTCCAACCATGTGCTTCATCGCTTCGTAAACCGCTTGGACGTGCTTACACGCGTAGTACGGCTTATCTACGTGCTTCAGGAAGTCGGGGCAGTTGCACTGAAATCTGGAGCCGTTGTAAACTACTACGTATTGGCTCGGCTTCCCGTTCGTGCTGTTCAGACTTAACACGGCGTATTTGTTCACTCCAACCCTAGCCACGACCATCCTATACCTCTTTTCCAAAACTCCGTTCTGGGCGGTCATGTTTCGAAAAAGTCGAAGAACGAGCCAAAATTGTTTTAGCTGAAAGCCGTAAAATTTCCTTTTCTCTTTTTAGAAAAGCTCGCTCCCGATACGCGCTTCGTCCTAAAACCGTTTCGTCCAAAAATGCCCAATGCTCCTTTTCAACCGTGCGAGCTTTTCAATCTCTTTAATTTTTTAATAAATCGCTTTCAGCGTGCCGAAGGCAAAACATTTTTGAGACTCGTTCTTCGCTCGAAAAACGACTAGAAGAACGGAGTTCGGAAAGATAGCGATGTCGTGGCAGTAGAGGAATAAAAGCTGTTTAAGGTCTGCTCAGAGGTCGTTTAGTCATTAAGGTTCTTACCTAACCTTAAGATGAGATTGGATGAAGTAGGTTAGGTAAGAATTGGCAGAGACTGTGAGGTAAGAAATCGTCAAAATTGCCCGTATCGAGCTGTAAGATCTATTTGAGCATTGCGAGTTTTCTTCCAATCTTCGATAAGACTGAATCCGGCATTGGAACCGTTGAGCCCAAATATAATAAAAAACAACCGTTAGTTGGATTAGTATTGACTCAATCGTTGCCGTTTCTACTCTATCAGTCCTAAGTTTAGGCTTAAGTTGGAACTTAAAAAACCATCAAAACTGAGATTTGTTGGGGCTATGACTATCCACGAGCTCGATGGCTTTTAACATCAACCTATATAACCACGTTATTAATTTAACTTAGAATCATGAGCCAATTCGAAGTAAGAGTGAATAAAGACGTAATCAAGGAAGCTAAGAAGAAGCTACCGAAAGCTCATCAAAAGAAATTAGCTGAATTCATTGAAGCTTTAAAAGACAATCCAGTTCCAATACCAGAATTCGACATAAGACCAGTTAAAGGTAAGAAAAAGAAAGATGGAAAGAGGTATCGTCTTAGACTTGGTGATTATAGAATATTTTACGACGTTTATTGGAAAGAAAAAGTCATAATTGTTTTAAAGATCGAACCAAGAGAAAGGGCTTATTCAAGAAGATAGCAATTCTTTTATAGCATCTTCAGCCGTTAGCCCTTTTTCAGGATTCTTAAGGAGTTCTTCAGATATCTTATCTAATTCCTCGTATAGTTCATCGTCAATTTCCTCAGGTTCAACGAGCTTTAGCAGTCTGAGTTTGTGATCGTCCAATACCTTCTTAATTTCGTCAATTTCTCTAATGATATCGGTTACTTCCGTAGCAGATCCCAACTTCTCCAATTCCTCGTTAATTTTCTTCCTTAGCTCTTCCCTTATGAGAACAATTTGATCCATCATCTATTAATCATCTACTTTATGGCTTTTAAATTTCTCTCATCTCCTTGAATAGCATCGACCTAAAGAAGTAAAGCACTATCAAGACAGAGAGGATCGAAGCGTGCTCGTAACCACTTCTAAGGGCTACGACTAAAGTAATCCCGATAACCCCAACTAGGAACAAAGGAAAGACAGTAACGGATTCTTTCGGAAGTTTAAACCTCTCGTTTTCGAAGTTCCAATCCTGCCAGAACTCAACGAGCTTCTTATTTTTTAGGGCTTTTCTCTCGTTCTTCACTCCGCAATACAAGGCTGAGATTTTGCCGAGCTTCATCAGTTCGTCCAAAAATACCAGAACTTGCTTTGAGGAGTTTTCGAAGTGATTTACGGCTAACTTGACTCTGAAATCTGCCTCCTTCAAGGCTCGGAACTTTTCGACGTTCGTCTTCAACCCCTTCTCATCGACTCCTGCGACGATGAGGAGTGCCTTTAAGATGTAGCTCGCGGTGGGGTAGTCGACGTAAACGAACGCATCGTCGATTTTCTTCTTTAGCTCTTCGGATTCGTAGATTCTGAAGGGATTAGATGAGTTATCGGATGCTTTTTCACTGGTCGGAGTATCTGAGCCGATTTTTCGACTCATCTCATTCTCTTTCTTACCTAACTCCTCAGTCTTACTTTTAGCATCGGTTAGGTAAGATTTTTCATGATCCTTATCTCCCGGTCGTTCTATCTCGAAACCGTTCAGGGCGAAGAGGACGTTTTTACCCTTAGCAGTGAGCTTAACCTTCCCGACTTTCCATTCGATTAGATCGAGCTGTTTGAGGTGTTCGAGTCTTCGATAAAACGTAGCTCTCGATATACCGTTACCGTTAAAATATTCCCGATAAACGTCGTGAGGATTTACGTATTCGTCTCCGAAGCATCTAAGAATCTTCAAGGATTTTTCATCGAGCTTCATAGAACCACACTTTTACTTTTTGGCTTTCATCGTATTTTTTCTTTAGGGTGTGATACAGATCTAACCCCGTTCCCGTAAAGTCGTTATAATCTCCGTCTACGGTATAGCCGACGACGATCCGATGCTTCCAGATGGATCTTCTCAGGCTCTTCACGTTCGAGGTAGTAACCTCCGGATACCTGTCCGCGTCTTCTACGTCCAGAATCCTCAAGTCTAAAATCTGGTTTCTGGATATCTTCTTAAATCTGCCATCTTGAACGATTCCGATTTCGTTATCTCCGTCCGTCCACACCACTTTCGCAAAATCCAAGCGATATACTGCTCCGTTCTCGAAATATGAGAACGAGATCGCTACGTCTTTCTCCGTCGACAATCTGAAAACCTTTTCGAGTTCCGAATTTTCTTCGGCGTATCCAAGCCCTATCGACGCCAATAAGAGGATACCCAACGCGAGGAACTCAGCCGACGATCCGGTTCTTATCCTCCACGCCGGAGGGGTTAGATAGTATACCGTCTCTATCGGATAAAACAGCTTAACCCCGGAACGAGTCATCATGTCTCCAAGGAGATGGCTAAAGTATGCGATCAATCCGACAACGAAAAGGTTCAGATCGACGAAAATTAGCGGATAGGTAGCGATTAAAGCCGAATAAACGGTGTGGGTATAAGTTCGATGCTTAAGCCCTACGAGATAATCGAAGTCCGGAAGAACCGCAAATAAAGTGGCTACGATCCAAGCCAGATGAGAGTTAAGAAGGCTCGTCAAAAATGTGATCTCCGTTATCTTGATCGTTAAGATCGCTAAAGCGATGTGAGTGATCCATTTCATTCCTATCAGCTCTAAAGGTCGATTTGCTCCAACTTCTTCTTTTCCCTTTGAATTTGCTTAAGCCTTTGAACGATAGCTTTCGCTTTCTTTCTTTTCTCGACATCCATCGTATCGACCACTTTACCGAGATACTTCCACCTCGTTTTTCCTCCATCCTTCCAAACTAAGTAATAGTAGGGACCGTGAGGGCACTTTCTGCATCCTTCTTTTCCGCATTTCACGTATCTGGCTACGATACTTCCCTTCGGAAATCCAAGCTTTGAAAGCTCGTCTAAAAGTCTTTCTTCTTCCTCTTCCAATTCCCTGAGCCTATGTTTTCGTCTTTCAACCTCTTCAAGCTTCCTGCGAAGTTTAGCTTCGAGGTCTTCGAGCTTCATTATTTCACCTTAATCTTACCTAACCTTTAGTCATATTTATACATAGTGGTTAGGTAAGATTTTTGGAAAGACGAAGGATTATTAAATTCAAAAGTAAAAACATGATTTGATGATTGACAACGCTACCCTAATCAGAGATCTGAAGGAGTTGAGAGAAAAAATCCACGAAGATTTAGAAAGGCTAGATTCCATCATCGAGACTCTGGAGATCATGTCCAACGAGGATTTTATGAAGTCGATTAAGAGAGGTCTAGAAGACATCGAGAAAGGAAACGTTATCGACTTCGAAGACCTACTAAAAGAAATTGAAGATCAATAGATGTCATCCCTATGACCCACCGAAACCAACCAAATTATTTTGTTTTTCTCGTCGACTTTGTATATCACCCTATATCTTCTTCCAACTCTAAGGGATCTCAATCCTGCAAGATCGTAGGATAACGGTTTTCCAGCATACGGATTTTCCTTCAGTTTCTCTATAGATTTTATGATTCGATTCCTCAGAGGAATATCTTTCTTTGTCAGATCTTTAAACATCTTCCTAAATTCATCCGACGCTTTGATTATCCACTCACTCATGGATTCTAACGACCTCCTTCAAAACACCAACAAACAACACCAACAAAGCCAATAACCATACACATCTGCTCTAGACATTAGAAAGAAAAAACATCCTTATGATTTTTTTGATACCATTACAATTTTAAAGATACCAACGACACAATAACACCAACATAAACAAAAAGACAAATATCGACGCTATAAGGCTGATTAAAGCTATACTATTGTAAATTTTAAGTCCCTTCGTGAATTCGTCAGCGTAGCCGGAAACCGACGAAACCAGCTCGATGTGCTTCATTATATTCTCGGACAGGGCTATTTCCGCTTTCGTAAAGCTGTTTATCATTTCGTTCCAATTTCTGTAGATGTCCCCGTATCTACCTAAGCTCCGATCGAAGCGATCCAGCAATATTCTGAGATTCTCAAGGCTTTCGTTAATTTGAGAGAGTAAAAGGTTACAATCCACCAATACGCTTTCAATGTTCGTCGTTCTCCGATCTATACGCTCGACCCATATCGGTTCCATTATTCTTTTGTATGCGTAGACGGAATCGTTCGTTTCTAACTCTTTACCTACGCTTTCGTCGATCCAAGCTTTAGCTTCTGTGTTCAGCTCGTTGCCCAGCAGATCCACGGCATCGTAGCCAAATCTAACTTCATACGGAGCTTCCGAAGGATCGTTTTCAGGCAGTTTAAAGCCGTATTCAGCGTAGACGAACCGCAAGCTGAAATCGAGCCAAGCTTCTTCGGTTATTATCCCTTCGAGCTCTAAAGCCCTTCTAACCTTAGCGATGACGTTTTGAACAATCAAAACGGCATGAACGACGTCGTTAGCTCTGAACTCCGGTAGATGAACGACGACGGTCGTCTTCTCAGCCACGTTTATCTGAACCGTAGCATCGACACCGTATTTAGCCAAATCCAAATAGTAAGCATCCCAATTTTTCATTTTGACTTCTCTACCTTTCTGCCTCGCAACGAATAAGTTTAGATCATACGCAATTAGGACGACCTTACCGGCGTGAACCCGTATAGCTCCGTCTAGGCTTTCTAAGGTTCTTTTTCCGAGTAAGGTGATGTGATAGTGTCCGTTTTCTTTCTTAATCAGCCGTTTGTTTTCTAGCCGTTTTAGAAGTCTATAGACGGTAGACTTCGAAAAGCCCAACTCCGTTAATTCTTTAGCTTTCTTGGGAGTCTTTAGACCTTTTAAGATCAGAATCTCCTTATCGGAGACATCCATCAATGTTCCTCCTGGATCAAATGTAGGAGACACGCAAACGTTGATTCAGCTAATCAAAACAATATTAAAAGTTTTCTAAAATTATTTTAGTATTTGTGGAAAATCTATATAATAAAGAACATATAGACACAGCCTCTCAGTCCCATCGGTCTCAGATACACCGAGAATTTGAGACTCAATAAAATATCTATGAGAAATAAAATAAGAAATTTCTAGATACCTTTGGACTAAGATCGACGTCTGAGAAATCGACAAAACCCAGAGTATAATGTTTTTTAAATGCGATAACTCAAGCTGAGCGGTTAGTTTTATTTTGGACTTTTCCCAAACATTCCCATACTTTTCCCAATTTAGTTTCACCTAAAAATTTGGCATTAACTCAGCACCTCTAACTGCAGAGCCTGATCGTATTTGAAGCTACCGACGAATTCCAGACGTTGTTTTCGGGTCTTCTTCTTCACTTTCAATCTAAACATAGGACTGACGGAGAAGAACCTAGCCCTGACTAACCAATACCAAGCTAGCTTGTGCTTCTTCTTCCACCTGATCTTCCGTCTGTAATCCGTTTTACCTTCGTCCCTCTCGTTTGAATCGAGCGTTATCGGCGGTGGCTTAGACGGAACGTCATCCGACAGATCAGACCTATCGACGAAATCTTCACCGTTCACGATCTCAAACAGGTTCTTAACCAGATACTTCTTGACGTAATCCACCGGAGAGGGAGAAGCTCCGTCGCATGACAGCTTCGTCTGCTTAGCCCTTTCTTCCAAGAACTTGAGGTAATCCGGCGGTGGGTTCGTAAACTCCCAGTAGTAGATCGTTCTGCCGTCTTCTGTTTCAAATTCCTTTCTTTTGATCTGCGTTAGCCAGTTCACCGGACCCTTGTATTCCTTACGCTTCCTCTTATACTTTACATACTTCTTCAGAAGCTTCTTACCGAACTTGTTGAGCCACTTTACTTGTTCGTCCGTTAGTCGGTTGTTCACGGTCGTTCGGACGTGATGACCCATCCTAGACAGGAAATTAGTTAGATGCTTGTCCAGCCACAGCGTAAACTCTCTTTTGTCCATTATTCTCGTGATTCCAAAGATTATAGCGTGTCTGTGATAGCCTAAGGCATCTTGAGGCTCGTCTCCGTAGATGTGCGGTGGCGATCTCCTTCTCGGTTCGCTATCCAGAATGAGCAGATCGTCACCGTATTTCTTCCTAAGATGCGACTTGAGCCTGTGCCACAAGTAAGACATAGCATACCTCTGAATCAGTAGCGGGAAGATAGGTGGAAGCGTTATGGTTACGAAAACTCCTACGTCGAACTTTTTAGCGGCTTCATTCCACGCATGGTTGTATTTGGCTAATAATAGACGAGCGTATTCTTCAGATGTGAATCTGGTTATATACGGAAGATAAACGAATTCTCCTTCATCGTCTACGAAAACTAGAACCTTACGCTTCACTTCGTCCTTCCAAGCTTCGAACGTCAACGCTAGAACCTCTTTATCAAACTTGGTGTATTCAGCCGGTGGCTTCGGTAATAGCTTTCTCGAGATCTCCCACCACTCTTGGCTCGCTCTGTAGTTGGGCATCACTTCCATGAGTCTATGGACGCTAACGTGGTCTTCGACGACCTTCTCGAGGGTCGGTTTCGTGCAGACATAAGATTTAATCAAGTCAACCGCTACCGGAACGCTGAGAACTCCTTGCTTCGTTAGCCTCGCAAAGCGGATAGAACCGACGACTTCGGTAATTACTAACCCCTTTTCCTCTAATTTGTCCAAAGCTCGATGGACTCTTTTTATTAAAGCTTGCTTAGATAAATGCTCGTAGAACTTTCTAAAGAATCGGACCAACTGAGGAGCCGTAAGACCACTAATATCCTCCCTAAGCTTGACAATTACTAACGCTTCATCACCACTTATATCCGAAAGGTTTTTTAGTTCTCGATCTATACACCCTATCGTAAGGCCTCCTGTATAGCCTCCTATACACCCTATCAAGAGGTTGACCTCCTATCGGGGTTTTATGATGGGCTGGGGTGGTGGGGCACCCCAGCCCTGACTGTTCTTTCAACGAGATATTATATAAGTTTAATTGTT
>OBIL01000066.1_pt1 | contig 13962 bp, 10 predicted proteins | sample 1503321 | NCBI WGS metagenome assembly OBIL01 (sample SAMEA3696450, study PRJEB22514) | metagenome | biome: water; feature: marine; material: hydrothermal vent | place: Pacific Ocean | collected 2014-08-16 | depth 1514 m | reverse complement strand
TCATATGGTATATCGAGCCAGGTAGCCGCCAGTACCTTGCCCGACTGATAGACCGCCTGTATCACTCTCTCTTTCTCACTGAAGCTGACTATCTTCCTCCTGCCGGATATCACCTTTTCGCTCACGGCATCGAAATCTTCGTCGGAGATTCTCTCGGACCCCCTTCTGAGAGCGTGCAGTGCGGCCTCGTTTACGAGCGTCGAGAGTGCCGCCGAACTGAATCCGACGGTTTTGGAAGCTATCCTTCCTATATCTGCGTCGCAACTCTTCTTCTTGAGGTAGAGAGAGAGTATAGCCACCCTCTCCTCTCTGTCGGGCAGGGATATATGCACGCGCCTGTCGAAGCGTCCCGGTCTAAGCAGAGCCTCGTCTAGCATCTCCATTCTGTTGGTGGCGGCAATCACGACTACACCGCTGTCACTTTCGAAACCGTCCATCTCCGTAAGAAGCTGATTCAAAGTGGCCTCTCTCTCGTCGTTTCCCCTCTCTCCTCTCCTTCTGCCTATTGCGTCTATCTCGTCTATAAAGATGATACTCGGAGCACTCATCTTCGCCGCCCTGAATATCTCTCTGACTCTCCTGGCGCCCACACCGACATAGAGCTCCACGATATCGGCCCCCGAGCGATAGAAGAAGGGTACACCCGCCTCTCCTGCCACCGCTTTGGCCAGAAGTGTCTTGCCCACTCCGGGAGGTCCCGCCAGAAGCACCCCTTTCGGGACTCTTATATCCATCGCCAGATATCTGGAGGGATTTTCGAAAAAATCTATTATCTCGGCAAGCTCCTCTTTGGCCTCGTTCATACCGGCCAGATCCGAAAAGGTGACATCCGAGCGTATGGCCTGTATGGAAGCACTCTGCACTCCGTTTGCGGGCTCCTCCTTTTCAAGCTCGGGAACGCTTTCGAATATCCTTGCGTTGCGCAGACGACGGCGCAGTATAAAATAGAGTACGAAAGCCATCAGAAGCAGTATCGTCAAAACCACGACTCTGCCGAGATATTCGTCTCTGTACTCTATGGGATATCTTTTGGCCAGACTCCTCATATCCACGACACTCGAAGCTATTTTGTATCTATGTCTCTTCGTGGAGATATAGAGATATGGTTCTTTGATTTCGACTCTCTCTATCAGATTTTTGGATAGCAGAATCTCGAGTTGCGAACTATCTATCGTGTGCGAGTCGTCCCGCAGAGATATATAGAGTATGGCAGACAGCAGCAGCAGTGCCGTAAGCGCCACTATACTCAGCCTCTTCTTCTCAAAAACGGCAGAAGTTGATATCATCACCGACCTCCACATCGTTGAGAGTCACCCAGCAGTGAGTCAAATCCTCCCCACTCTCTATCCTGACTCTGTTGTAATATTGATCATAGCCCAGATATAGTCCGTCGCGCCCGCTCTCCACAAGTACATTCAGCCCCTCTCTATGCTCTTTTCTGAAGAGGAGATTCTTCTTTTTTATCAGCTTTGTGAGTTGCGAATGTCTCTTTTTGGCAATATCTCCACGGACTCCCTCTCCCATTTTAACGGCGGCGGTGCCGTCTCTTCCAGAGTATGTGAAAGCGTGAATATGGCTAAGAGGCAGCTGCTCCACTCTTTGTATCGCCTCTCTCCACTCACTCTCACCCTCTCCGGGATGTCCCACGATGAAATCGGTCCCCAGCGCATATCCGTGCGATGCAATCTCTTCGAAAAGTTTCAAATCCTCATCGTAGCTGTTTCTTCTGTTCATCAGCTCCAGCATCCGATCGCTCGTATGCTGCAGAGCTATATGCAGATGTTTCGCCATCCACTCTTCGTCGAGTATCTCCATGAACTCCTCATCTATCTGCATGGGCTCGAGAGAACCGATTCTGATCCGTCTTACACCTCTGAGAGCCGAGATGCGCTTGAGCAGTTTCGCCATGGAACTGCCTCTGTCTCTTCCGTAACTTCCCACATTGGTACCTGTGAGTATGAACTCTCCGAAACCGTTCGAGGCGAGTCTCTCTATTTGGAGCAGAATCTTCTCTTCGTCGTGACTTCTGGCATTCCCCCGTACGAAAGGGATAATGCAGTAGCTGCATCTAAAATCGCAACCCTCCTGAATCTTGATGAAGGCTCTGCTCTTGCCTCTGAAATTCTCCACTATAGTCGAATCTATATGCTCCAGATCCCCTATTTCGCAAAATCTTTCCGGCCGTTTGAGAATCTCGTTTATCTTCTCCTTCTCCGAGTGTCCCATCACTCCAAATACAGCCCCTTTTTCGAAAAACTCCTCACCTTTGGAGTGGGCTCCACAACCGGTGAGTATCACTCTGACATCGGGATTTTTCCGTTTCAGGGAGTTGATATATCTTCTGACGGAGGCATCGGCACCGTTGGTTACGGTACATGAGTTCACTATCACTATATCGGCTCTGCTCTCATCGTTTTCGAGCTCGTAATCTTCGAGCCTGCTCATCATCACCTGCGTATCGAACTGGTTCGTTCTGCATCCGAATGTCTTGAAGTGGACCTTCTGTCTCTTCATACCCGCATCTCCTCGTCGCCACCGCTCCGGGGGCCGGACTCTTGATCTATCTTCACAAGCGAATCCCTCTTTCTCTCCATATAGAGAGACTGCGTGGGAAAGGCTATCCTGATATCGTCTTCGGCCTGTATCTTCTCTATAATCTCCATGGATATCGTACTTCTGAGTGTCAGCGTGGCGTATGCGTTGGTCAGATACCATGCGCTTATCTTGATGCCGTACTCTTCGATAAAGGAGTATATACGGGGTTCGACATTGGTGTTTTTAAGGTGGTAGCTGCTTCTGAGTTTGTTGAGCTGTTTTCTGGTGATATCGGTATATCCCTTGGAGTACTTTTTCGTCACCTCCTTGGCGATGGATACAGCTTTGGAGACATTGGAGTCGAAGCTTATCATGAAATCTATACCATCCCATACGGTCTTGAGCCCAGAGTGCGAATAGTTGGCTATCATATCCGTGAATACATAGTTGTTGGGGATGAATATCATACGGCCCGAGCGTCTATTGTGCATATAGGTCGTCAGTGTGATATCCTCCTGCATGGTCATTCTGAGCATAGATATATCCACTATGTCTCCCACATACTCCGTACCGTTTCTGACAAACTTGACTCTGTCTCCCACATGTATGGTACCTCCCAGGACTATCGAAAACCATCCCATCACCGACATGAACCAATCCTTCATCGCGATGGCGATACCTGCGGATGCAAAACCCATTATCGTTATGAGATAGCTTACATTCTCTATATATGCGAAGAGCAGAGTCAATACCAGAATGGTGAAAAAGAGGATATTGCTCGCCTTGTTTATGATATAGAAACTCTCCTTGTCGGACATATAGCGGCGCACCAGATATTTGAAGAGCAGAAAGAGAGAGAAGAAGAAGATGAGTACTCCCCCTATGGTAGCCGCCTTCTCCGCCTCTCTTTTTATCTGTTTGTTCATATCGACCACTATCTCTTCGACCTTTTTGTCGTAAACCTCTTTGGTCGTTTTGAAAATCTCCAATGTCGGCTCGAGAGTCTCTATCTCCTTCTCCAGGCCCTTCAGTCTCTCCTTGAGTTCCTTCGAAGAGGGTTGGTATTTCAGAAGAGATTTCAGCAGTCGAAGCTCCTCTTTCATCTGCTCTATCGTGCTTTTGAGTGTTTCGAATCTCGCTTTGTAGTTGCTCTGCTCGCTTTTGAGCTGTTTGATATAGGATATGGCCGAGATGATGGCTATCGGATTTCCGATTTTGGGAGCATCTTTGATTTTGGGGGGTTCGAGCAGTTTTTTGAAAGGGTCGTCCTGAAACTCCTTGAGCAGTTGCAGTTTGCCCTCGTTGGTCTTGTACTCTATACGATAGCTTTCGAGTTCCTTTTTCTGCTCTGGTGTAGGCTCTTTGAGGCTGCGCAGCAAATATATCTTCGCCAAAATCTTCTCCTGTCTGGCCTTGAGCGTCTGATATGTACGATAGTTGCTATAGACTTTGGTCCAGACATTGCCCTTGTCGGTCTCACTCTCTATGCGCGAGAGTTTGCGCATCATCTCATCCACTCTGCTTTTGCCGTAGGCGCTTGCGACGACTGCGTGACTCTCTTTTGTGCGCAAATTTTCAATACCACTACCGTTGTGTGCGAAGCAGAGTCCGACCATCAGAAGCAGAGCCGACACTATGGAGAAGAACTTTCGCGACATCCTAAGCTCCAGCCATCTTGTCGAGGACCTTCATTACGACATCTTTCGGTAGATCTTCGACTATCCTGTGGCTGCCTATGGAGCCTCCAGGCAGTATGAACTTTATCTTACCATTCATGCTCTTCTTGTCGAGGAAAAAGTGCTCGTAGAACTCTTCGCCATCTTCTATACGATATCGGGTGGGCAGAGAGTTTCTCTCCAGAAGCCTGCGCACCCTTTCAGCCTCCTCCTCACTCAGAAGTCCGAGCTCCACAGCGAGCATATTGGCCATCACCATACCTATAGCCACCGCTTCACCGTGCAGATATCTGCTATAGCTGGTTTCATTCTCGACTACATGGCCGAAAGTGTGTCCATAGTTGAGTACTGCCCTTATCCCCGCCTCCTTCTCGTCCATATTGACCACTTCGGCCTTCAGAGATACGGAGCGGGCTATCATCCTCTCCACATTATCTGGGCTTTTCAAATCGCTCTCTTCGAGAAAGTCGAAAAACTCCGCATCGAACATAACCGCCATCTTGACTATCTCCGCAATACCGGCGGCATACTCTCTCTCGGGTAGTGTTTTGAGAAAATCCGGGTCTATATAGACCGCCTTGGGCTGATAGAAACTCCCTATCAGATTTTTGCCGAAACGGTTGTTGACTCCCGTCTTGCCCCCTACACTCGCATCGACCTGACTCAGCAGTGTCGTCGGTATCTGTATGAAATCTATACCGCGCTGATAGATACTGGCAGCAAAACCCGTCATATCTCCTATCACGCCGCCACCGAGCGCTATTAGAAGCGACTTTCTGTCGAAGCGCTTTTCGAAAAGGCTATCGAGTATCGAAAGGAGTGTATCCATATTTTTGTACTCCTATCCGTCGGGGACTTCCACCACCTCTATCTGCGGCGCCTCTATGGAGGCCATGACTCTCTCCAGATGCAAGGCGGCCACCGTGGGGTTGGTGACTATGGCGACCTTCGTATCGAAATCGAGTTTCGGTAACGAATCTATGACTATATCGTATGCTTTCGGGGCTACCGGGTTGAGCCGTATGGGAACGATCATCTACAAATCTCCTCTCTGGTCTATCCTATATGAATATATCTCCCGTACTCTCTATTGGCCGGAAATGCTGTATTCTATCCAAAGAGTTTTAGTTTTTGTAGATATTTTTGCAATAGAAAAAACGATATGGCAAACGAAGATATCGCAACACGAGAGCTACTCTCAATTTTGAATAGCTCCAAAATATGCAAAATGATTGCACAGTTGTAGCCAGAAGCGAAAAACAGGGATAAAAAATCTACAGACCCTTCAGGGCGAGATTGCAAAGAGCCTCCACCTCATCGTCTTCGAGCCAGGTGCTTTTGCCGCATTCGAAAAAGTCCTCTATCTTCCCTCTATCGAAGGAGGATGCATATATACACTCTGGATGGGCCGGTATGAAGGCTCTCATCAAAGAGACTCTCTCCCCGAGCCCCTTTTCACATATATAGCATCTCTCGAAAGAGTGGAGTCTGCCTTCGTGCTTCAGTATGGATATATACTTTTCGCAGACGACTCTGTGGGGATTTTGCCTCTCCCATCTACGGGCGGCGTCGAGAAGGGTATCGAAGTAGAAGGGCTCGAGCTCCTCCGTATCTCTTAGATGGGCTTCGAAGATTTTTACGAAAGAGTGCCACAGTGCCAGTCTGTTGCGTCTGTAGAGCCACGGAAAGCCGATGTGCGTGACATGTCTGAGTCTGGGCAGAAAACCCGAAGCGCTCTCCTCGACCTCGAAATCTATGAGATATCCCAACTGGAGGATAGAGTGTCTCGCGCCGTAAAATCGATAGAGTCTCATCAGACTCTTTTCGGATAGAAGCGTGACTATCATATCTTCGTTGCCGACTCTTCTTAGTGACAATATGAAGCCCTTCACCCTCGCGCCATACTCCCCATCTCTTTTTCATCGTCTTTTAACCGCTTTTTGGATAAAATCCAGTACTTTTGAGGTTTGACAAACCCTACTAAAATAAAGATTAAGGTTAGCTTATGAGAGATCTTTTCACCTCCTTCAAGGACAATTGCGGTTTCGGACTGCTCGCGTCCATAGACAACAAACCATCACACAAGAATCTCGATGATGCGGTGCAGGCGCTTTCGAGAATGATGCACAGAGGAGCTATCGCAGCCGACGGCAAGACCGGGGATGGCAGCGGACTGTTACTCTCCATTCCGAAGAAGTTCTTCTCCATAATGGCGGAGAGAGAGGGAGTGACCCTTCCCGAGCTCTACGGTGTGGCTATGATCTTTCACAGTGACGAGGACGAGCTTATCAAAATACAAGAGATATGCGAAAACAACGATCTTCGCATAGATTTCCGAAGAGAGGTACCGATAGATACCAACGCCCTGGGCGAGCAGGCGCTATCGACTCTCCCCAAAATCACCCAGATTTTCGTCTCACCCAATTCACTGATGGGTACACGCCGCTTCGATGCACTTCTGTATCTATCCAGAAGAGAGATAGAGAATGCGATGAAAGAGAGCGAGAAGTTCTATATACCCTCCTTCTCCAGCAGTGTCGTCTCCTACAAAGGTCTGGTGATGCCTACGCACATCAAAGAGTTCTACAAGGACCTGCAGGACGAGAATTTCGAAATCTCCTTCTGCCTCTTCCACCAGAGATTCTCCACCAACACACTCCCCCAGTGGAAACTGGCCCAACCCTTCAGGATGATAGCGCACAACGGGGAGATAAACTCCATAACCGCCAACCGCTTCAATGTACGAACCAAATTCGAAGCCATCCAGAGCGATGTTTTCACCAAGGAGGAGCTCGAAAGGCTCTATCCGATTATTCAAGAAGGCATGAGCGACTCCGCGAGTCTGGACAACTTCTTCGAATTTCTCAGAGTAAACGGTGTCGATTTCTTCAAGGCCGCCAGAGCGGTCATTCCCGCTCCTTGGCAAAACGCCCCCCATATGGATGCGGACTTGAGAGCGTTCTACGAATTTACCAGCACATGCTTCGAGCCGTGGGACGGCCCCGCGGCAGTCAGTATCACCGACGGCAGATATATAGGATGTGTTCTGGACAGAAACGGCCTGCGACCCTCCAAATATATAATCACCAAAGACAATAGACTGCTGATCGCCTCCGAATACGGGGTCTTGCAGATACCCGACGAAGAGATTGTCGAAAGAGGCCGCCTGCAGTCGGGCGAGATGATGGGTGTCGACCTCAAATACGGCACCGTCCTCAAGAGTGACGATATAGACGACTATCTGAAACACCGCCAGCCCTACAGCAAGTGGCTCAACGAGAGTATGGTCTATCTCCAGGAGCATATGGACGACCCCTTCTCTACCATAGAGGTTCCCGCCAACGAAGTGATGGAGGCGCGCCAGAGATATTTCAACATCACTCTGGAGGTGATAGAGCAGGTTATAGAACCTATGGTAAAAGAGGGCAAGGAGGCGACGGCATCGATGGGAGACGACACGCCTCTGGCCGCCTTCTCGGACAAACAGAGAAACTTCACCGACTTCTTCAGGCAGAAGTTCGCCCAGGTGACCAACCCGCCGATCGATCCCATCCGTGAACGGGTGGTGATGAGTCTCAATACGGGATTTGGCGAAATCAGAAATGTACTGAAGGAAGATGCCGAACACGCCAAGAGACTCAAAACCGTCTCCCCCATACTCTCCTACGAGAAGCTCATAATCCTCGAAGAGTTTGGCGACAGCAAAAACCCGAAATACGACCCGGCATACAGAGCGAGACGATACTACACAGGCTTCAAAAACGATCTGAAAAAGAGCCTCGACGAACTTGTGGAGAGAATCATAGACGATATCAAAAACGACGAAATCCGTACGATAATTCTCGACGACCATGTACTCGATGCCGATACGATGCTCATCCCGATGCTCATGGTGGTCGGACGGCTCAACAACGCCATGCTCGAAGCTGGAATTAGACATCTCGTGAGTATAGTCTGTGTCACCGGAGAGGTCTACGACTCCCACTCGGCGGCCGCTCTGCTCGCCTTCGGTGCGGCGGCGATTCACCCCTATATGCTCTTCCAGACCATAGCCATGAGCGAGAGGCGCAAAGACCCCGATGTAAATATGGCTCCCATACTCAAAAAGGCGAGAAAGGCGATAAACGCCGGTCTGCTCAAGATTATGTCGAAGATGGGTATCTCCACCATATCGAGCTATCGAAACTCCATGCTCTTCGATATTCTCGGACTGGGCGAAGAGATAAGCCGTGACTGTTTCCCCGGTGCCAATGTGCTGCTTGGGGGACTGGGATACGACGATATAGAGAAGAGAATCAGAAGATTCCATATGGAGGCTTTCGAGATAGGGACATCCAACAGGATATTCCCCATAAATATCGGCGGTTTCTACAAATATCTCGATGGCGGCGAGTATCACGACTTCTCCCCGGCCACCGTACACGCCATACATCGAGCCTCGATAAGTGGCAAAAAAGAGGACTACTCCATACTCAAAAACAGGATAGAGAAGAGGGATAAGAAATTCATAAGAGACTTTTTCGAATTCAAAAGCGACAAAGAGCCCATAGCGCTCGAAGAGGTGGAGCCTCTGGAAGATATCTTCAAAAGATTCTGCACCGCCGCCATGTCTCTGGGCTCCATCTCTCCAGAAGCGCACGAGTGTATCGCGGAAGCCATGAACAGACTTGGCGGTAGGAGCAACTCTGGTGAGGGTGGAGAAGAGGCTTCGAGATTCAAGACTATCAAAAACTCCAAAATCAAGCAGATAGCTTCGGGGCGATTCGGAGTGACGCCCGCCTATCTGCGAAGTGCCGAAGAGTTGCAGATAAAGGTAGCTCAGGGTGCCAAGCCCGGCGAGGGTGGACAGCTCCCCGGCCACAAGGTCTCTCCTCTCATAGCCAGACTCAGACATACGATTCCGGGAATCACACTCATCTCGCCTCCGCCGCATCACGACATCTATTCGATAGAGGATCTAGCACAGCTCATTTTCGATCTCAAGCAGATCAACCCCGAGGCCAAAATAGCCGTCAAACTCGTCTCTACAGCGGGAGTGGGGACGATTGCGGCCGGTGTCGCCAAAGCCTATGCGGATAAGATCATTATCTCTGGTGCCGACGGAGGTACCGGAGCAGCCCCGATAGGTTCCATCAAATTTGCGGGCAACCCCTGGGAGCTCGGCCTCGCGGAGGCTCACAACGCATTGAAGGCGAATGACCTTAGAAAATTCGTCACCCTCGAAACGGACGGAGGTCTCAAGACTGGTATGGATATCGTGAAAGCCGCCATCTTCGGCGCCGAAAGCTACGCCTTCGGTACCGGTGCTCTGACTGTTCTTGGATGTAAAATCCTCAGAATATGCCATCTCAACCGCTGTTCGGTCGGTATTGCCACACAGGAGAAGAAGCTCAGAGAGCACTACGAAGGTTCGGTAGAGAGAGTCATGAACTACTTCAGACTCATCGCCGAAGATGTCAGAGAGATTCTTGCCTCGCTTGGATACAGCTCTCTCGAGCAGATCATAGGACGCACCGACCTGCTCAAAGTCATCGACGACGAATTCGCGAAAAAGTTCGATTTCGACTCCCTGCTCATAAGACTCGACGGGCCGGATACCTGTCAGGTGAAGAGCAACGAGCCTTTCGACAAAAACGAATTCGAAAAAGAGATTCTCAAAGAGGTGATGCCGGCAATCAAGCATCCCGCCGACAATGTGGTCGTGGAGAGGGAGATAAGCAACCTCAACCGAAGCTTCGGTACCTACATTTCGGGAGTCGTGGCCAAATATTACGGAGACAAGGGACTCCCCGACAAGACGATAGATATCAGACTCAAGGGAACGACCGGGCAGTCACTGGGTGCATTCCTGATAAACGGTATAAGCATACATGTCCACGGAGCCGGAAACGACTATATAGGCAAGGGTATGAACGGCGGACGCATCGTGATAACGGGCGACAAAGGCGGAGAGGAGTTCTCGCTTGGCGGAAATACCTGTCTCTACGGCGCCACGGGCGGCAAGGTCTATATAGCCGGACAGGTCGGTGAGCGCTTCGCGGTCAGAAACTCTGGAGCCATAGCGATAGTCGAAGGTACAGGTGACCACCCCTGCGAATATATGACAGGGGGAGTGGTCGTCATTCTCGGAAGGACCGGTGTCAACTTCGGTGCCGGTATGACGGGAGGAGCGGCCTTCGTCTACGATACACATCACGAATTCGTTGAAAATATCAATCAGGAGCTCGTAGAAGCCAGACGCATAGATACGGAAGATACCGATATAGAGCGCTACTATCTCAAGAAGCTGCTCAAAGATTACTACAACGAAACAGGTAGCAAGAGAGCCCGCTGTATTCTGGAGAACTTCAGAGTACAGATACGCAACTTCTGGCTGGTACGACCCAAAGATATGAAGGGACCTTTGAAGATGATCGAGGAGGGAGAGTAAGATGTTGAGATTTTTTGATCTGGAGCGCATTGAGGCGGCCAAGAGGAATGTGGTGGAGCGAATCAGGGATTTTGACGAGATATACGAGGTTTTCAAGAGCGACAAGGCGGCGGAGCAGTCGGAGCGCTGTATTCAGTGCGGTGATCCCTACTGTCACAACGGATGCCCGCTTCACAACTTCATACCGCAGTGGCTAAGAGCCACAGCCTCCAAAGACTTGGAGTTCGCCTTCCATCTCTCCAACGAATCCTCCCCCTTTCCCGAAGTGATGGGCCGGATATGCCCCCATGACCGTCTATGCGAAGGGAGCTGTACCCTAAACGACGGCTATGGAGCCATAACTATCGGTTCGGTAGAGACCTACATAAGCGAAGAAGGTTTCAAAAGGGGGCTTAGACCCAAATTTTCCAAGGAAAAGAGCGGTAAGAAAGTAGCGATTATCGGTGCTGGTCCTGCCGGTCTTTCGGCCGCCACCTTCCTCCTCAGAGAGGGTGTGGATGTGGAGATTTTCGACAAACAGAACAGACCAGGCGGTCTGCTCACCTACGGTATTCCCGGATTCAAGCTCAACAAAAGGGTCGTGGAGCGTCGAATAGAGATACTCAAAGAAGAGGGAGCCATATTCCATCAAAATACCGAAGTCGGCAAGGATATAGGCTTCGATACACTCTTGGAAAAATTCGATGCCCTCTTCATAGGCGTAGGTGCGACGAAAGGGAGACGCCCCGGAATCAATGCGGAGGATGCCAAGGGCTGCTATCTGGCTATGGATTTTCTCGTGGATATACAGAAAAAACTCTTCGGCGAAGAGAGAGAAAAGTCCATAGAGGTAAAAGACAAGAATGTCGTAGTCATCGGCGGCGGCGATACCGCCATGGATTGTGTGCGTACCAGCCTGAGAGAGAAAGCTGCGAGCGTGAAGTGTCTGTACAGACGCGATGTCCACAATATGCCCGGAAGCCGCAAAGAGTATATCAACGCCAAAGAGGAGGGGATAGAGTTCGAATTCAACGCCTCTCCCAAGGAGATTCTCAAAAACGAAAAGGGTGAAGTAGTCGCAATAAGAATGGTCAAGACGAGACTCGCTGAGCCCGACGAAGGCGGACGCCAGAGGGTCGAAGAGATTCCCGGAAGCGACTTTACCGTAAATGCCGATATCGTCATTTTCGCTCTCGGTTTCGATCCGGTCCCCTACCCTTTCTTGGCCGAAAATGGTATAGAGACCGACAGATGGGGCGGCATTGTGGTCGATGAAAACTACGAAACCACAAGAGCCGGAATCTATGCGGGCGGAGACTGCCACAGAGGTGCCGACCTCGTGGTAACTGCCGTCCGAGACGGTAGAGAGGCTGCCAGGGCTATGGTGAGAAAACTCATACCTACAATATAGATTCGAAGCTTTTCGATATCATATGCAATCACAAACGCACTAAGTAAGGAGTGGTCATGAATTTCGGCAGTCTTTTTAGCGGCATGAGGAAGCAGTCTCAGAAGAACGATGCACCAAGCCACTGGGTGAAGTGTCCCAAGTGTCTCTCTCTGATGTACTACAAAGAGGTCGAAGCCAAAAACAATGTCTGTCCGAAGTGTGCCCATCATTTCAGAATAGATGCGAAGACAAGGGTAGCCATACTCGCCGACGAGGGGAGTTTCGAAGAGAAAGATGCCAATCTCACCCCGATAGACCCCCTGAAATTCGTGGACAAGAAGAGTTATAGAAAGCGTATAGAAGAGGGGAAGAACAAAACGGGAGGAAGGACATCCTCGGTTCTTAGCGGAAGCTGCACGATGGATTCGATACCTGTCGAGCTCGTAGTCTTCGATTTTGCCTTCATGGGCGGAAGTCTCGGCTCGGTAGAGGGCGAAAAGATTGTAAGAGCGGTAAAAAGAGCCATAGAAAAACGCTGCGGGGTGGTGATAGTCTCCGCAAGCGGAGGAGCAAGAATGCAGGAGAGTACCTACTCTCTCATGCAGATGAGCAAGACCTCCGCAGCCCTACACAAACTGCACGAAAAGAGACTCCCCTTCATCTCAGTCCTAACCGACCCGACTATGGGGGGAGTGAGTGCCTCCTTCGCCATGCTTGGAGACATAATAATGGCCGAGCCGGGAGCACTTATCGGTTTCGCCGGACAGAGGGTCATCAAGCAGACTATCGGCGCCGACCTTCCCGAAGGTTTCCAACGCTCGGAATTTCTGCTCGAACATGGTCTCATAGATATGGTCGTGGACAGAAACGATATGAAAGAGAGCATAGTCCGATTCATGAGACTCTTTACCGGGGAGTGACTTGACAAGCCTATACGCCCTACTCGACAGAGACTCTCTGCATAGGCTCTGCATAGCTATCGAGGAGATGGCTCTCTTTTGCGAAAAACTCTCCATACCCATCTTGCAATATCGAAACAAAAACGGCGATATCAAAGAGTTCGAAGAGGATATCGCCGCCATTGGCAGAAACTTTTCGGGCAAAATCATCGTAAACGACAGCATAGAAGCGGCACATATGGCAGACGGCCTGCATCTCGGCCAAGAGGATATGGAGGAGATTTCGCACGATTTCGCCGAAGCTGTGAAGATTGTGCGAAAGGAGTTTGGCACGGAGTTCACCCTAGGTCTATCCACCCACAATCTCGAAGAGATAGAGAGAGCCAATCTTCTCGATATAGACTATATCGGTCTTGGTGCCTACAGAGAGAGCGTCACCAAAGATTCGGTAAATGTCTCGGGCGAAAGACTGCTGGATATGGCTCGATCCTCCGTACATCCCGTGGCTATCATCGGAGGTATCAGGCTCGATGAGCACTTCGGCGATTCGATAGCCTACAAGGTGGTCGGAAGCGACCTCTACAGAGCCTTTCTCGCCGATGGCGACCATCCGGCCACTCTCTCAGTTCAGAAAAAGGAAGAAAAATGAAAAAGAACGGATCTCTCCCCACTCTACTCGGATACGCACTGGCTTTTTCGGCCCTCGCTCTCATCAGTCCGACAATAGAGTACGATATCGGAGCCGACGGAGTCTCTTCCGATATCTCTATCTTCTCTCAAATGCAGGCAGCGGAGATGAGGGCGAGGGTGTGACATACTACAAACCCGCCCCCAACGGCTATGTTGTCGTCGTAGCCCCTCCACAGCAGTAGCCATATATCCAAAATCATAGAGGCCAAACCCGCGAAGGGCGAGGCCCATATCGATATACCGACACTTATTTCCACCATACCACCCAACAGCTTAGGGAATCGGAGGCTTCAGCCCCGCGCAGATGATAGATGGACTTCTGCTTTTCAAAGCGATAGCCAGCCCGTATAGACTTCGATGTCA
>OBIL01000064.1_pt1 | contig 14109 bp, 12 predicted proteins | sample 1503321 | NCBI WGS metagenome assembly OBIL01 (sample SAMEA3696450, study PRJEB22514) | metagenome | biome: water; feature: marine; material: hydrothermal vent | place: Pacific Ocean | collected 2014-08-16 | depth 1514 m | reverse complement strand
ATTATGCCTCTCATTATATTGACGGGATTATAAAAACTGCTTATTCTATCTTAGAAAGTTGGGCTTCGAATTATAAAAAAGGTTATAGGACTAAGACAAAACCGATTGTTAAAAGATTGTTCGTTAGAGTTAAAACAACTCTAATAAAGTATGATAAAGAAAAGGGAGAAATAAGAATTACAATAAAACCGAGAGGGGAGTATTTAACCTTAAACATTAAAGATGAATGGTTTTTTGATAAGGTTAAGGGATTAACAATCGGAGAGGTTATTTTAAAGGAGAATGAGGCAATCTTAACCTTCAAAGATAACTTAAATTATTCAGATAGAGGAATAATCGTTGGGGTTGATAGTAACCTAAAGTCATTAGATTTATTTCATCCGATAGAGGGCTGGATTAGGATAGATTTATCTGAATTACACCGAATTAAGGAAGTTTATGATAGAAAAATCGATTTTCTTAAAACATTGCTTAAAAAGTGTCCTTTAAGGGCTTTAAGAAAGATTAAAAGATTATTCGAAAGGAGGAGAAATAGAGTTAATGATTATTTACACAAACTTACAATCCAACTATCCCGATTGTTTCCTAATGCTATCTTTGTCTTTGAGGGTTTGAATAAAAGGAGAATGTATAGGCATAAAACCTTTAATCGAAAGTTGGATAGGGTTAATTGGAGTGGTATAATTGAAAAACTTAGCTATAAATCGATTGTTATTTTGGTTAATCCTGCTTATACTTCGACAACCTGTCCCATATGCGGGAGTAAAATGGATTCCCAAGAGGGACAGGTTGTATATTGCCGTAATTGTATGAATTCTTTTAATAGACAGTTGGTTGGATGTTTTAATGTGTTTAAAAGGGGATTAGAAAAGATTAAAGAGTTGATGGGAGGCCTTGGGGTTGCCTCGACAGGGGCAGAGGTTTCTATTAAGAAACTGATGACGCCCAATCCCAACGTGGAAGCGAAGCTTCCAGTAAGGAAAATCGAAGATTTTCCTATGATGGTCTATAAGATTGATTATATAATGGAAAATATCTAACGAGAATTAGCTAAATGTCCATAATTATCCATAAACAACCACGTTGGGAGAACCCTTCCTAAAATAGAAGTTATAACCAAAATATTGGCTATATTTAGTGAAATTATTGGAGATGATAAGGTTGAACTCTTAGGAAAATTTGAAGGGGTTGATTTTGCAATATCTGAAAATGTTGAGGAGGATATATTAGCTATAACCTCCGTTCATCCAATGAGAGAGGATGTTATTAAAGAGTTGTTAAATAAAGCAAATATCAGCTTTGATATTATTGAAAAAATGGTAGATGAAGGGAAACTAATAAAATTGGAGTATAATGGAAGAGTATTCTATATGAAAAAGATTGAGAGTAGGAAGTAGTTTTATTTTATCTTTCTTAGAACGATTATTGGTATTGTTATTAAGATTAAGGCAATAGCTATTGGTGGGATTGGAGACTTTACTACATTATGCGAACCTCCCACATTACCCCCATTATCATCCTCCAACGTTAAATGAAGGACAACAGTATAGCTATAGTTGTAGTGCGTAATCCCCCCAGCATAACTACTCCTACAGTAAGGCAACTCATCTATTAGAAGCCTAATAGATGCATTTTTTCCATCATTGGAGATGACATAGTTAGTAGCATCAATATTCTCCTCAAAATATGAATAACCTGTAGGAAAATCACTATAAGATACATTATACACGTCCCATCCAAGAGACACGTAAGTATAATAATACCACTGTATAAAACGTGATTTACGTGGATCATTCCATTTGTCCTTATTTACATAACATTCTCCCCATCCTCTTATTAAACTATTCATCTCCTGTAATTTGGAGAAATTTAGATCACATGCTCCAGAATAATTTGTTAATGCAAATCCAAATTTTGTAACATCATAAGGAACAGGTTTCATACTTACATTTAAATTCACATCTACTAATGCTTTTGTTATTTTTTTGCCTGGCGGTGCAGTATAAGTTTTAGTGATATCTACCCCTGCTCTTTCAGTAACATTATATCCACTTTCATTAATTAATACGATATCCACAGTCTCTGCAAACACGAGATTACAAAAAATCAAAAACAATACACCAAAAATTACAAACTTTAATCTCATATCCACCCCTCCCTATAAACTTTAATACTTTATAACCTCCTTATATTAATATTAGTTAGTTATATTATTTACGTTCCTCTTAAAAAGCCCTTTTCTTTGATTCTATCCTTTATAACCTCTTTGTGAGTCCTATATACTAATGTTTTTTACGATATATTATAAAAGTTTAACTTACCAGTCTTGCTTGTATATTTTGCTACAAGTATTCAAAGTTCAAGATATTTATTAATACATAATAATGATTAATAATGAATGGTAATGAGATTTAACTACCTATCTGGAGTTATCACTACTTGAGTTTGGAAGGGCATCTAGATGCCATTGTATAAAAGGTTATATCTCATTGTTGCCATAAACTTATACATCCAAAAATAGGGGTTGGGAGTTATGGAGTTGGATACTTTTACCATAGTTTATGTTGCAGTAATCCTTACACTTATGTTATTTACTACTGCCTTTGGGGTTTGGTTTTGGAAGTATGGGAAAAAGTTAGTTCAATCATAAGCTTTTGTAGATAGTGTATAATGCACCACCAAATACTAATGTGGTGTATCCCATATAAACAATGTCTAATATTATTAATCCCAATCCATTTATTGGGTTGCCTTCGGAGAATGCAACTTTAACAACAACGGCCACTAATAAAGTTAATCCAGCACCAAGAAATAACTTATATACTTCAAAAATTGTGTTATATAGTAGTTGTTTTTTCTCATCCATGGCAACACCATTAGGGGCTTTACCTTTCTATTTTTCTAAGGGTATATTTAAAACATAATACCCTTGTGTGGTGTTGCTATCTCCATAGCCATGGCAACATTCCAGATAGTTACCTTAAGGTAAATTAATTTTAACCACTATTTTTGAATGTAAGTTTTAGACTTTTTTCAATTTATTGCGAAAGAGAACTTTCGACATCCAATAATAAAAATATTCAAAAACTTATCCTATTTTGGGAGCTGTATCTGGAAACCAACTTAAGTTGTTGATGGCATGGGGTAACTATAGGCCCTATGTGATAATGTTAGACTTTCCAACCAAAGGCAAACTTTGGTTAAAAAATTTCGGACATTCAAAAAGGTTGATTAGCTAATGCACAATTAACCGCACCAGCGGTTAATTGTGCTTAAAAAAGCTGTTTTTGTTAAATACTAAAAGCTTCAATTCCTAATTTGTAAAAACGACATTATTAATTAAAATCTAACATAAATTTACAAGTGGTTGCTGGATATTTAGTTTTTTTATTTGGTTGCATGGGTTGCATAGGTTGTAAGGGTTGCCATTTAGATACACTTATTTACCAATGTTGTGGTTGTATTCTTTAGAGATTTTTGAAAATACAAGTTTTGGAGATATTAGATAACATTATATCTACTTCAAAGTTTGGGGTAATCATTCTTAACGATGATTACCATAGGTTAGGATTTTATGGACACCGACAATTTAGGCAAAATGTTAGGTTAAAATTTTCGGAATGGCTTAGTATTACCAGCCATTAATATCTATAGTTGGAGTTTTTAGATAATCAAATAACCTAAAAGTTGTAGTTGCTAAAATCTCTTAGATATGTTAAGAGCTGGGTAAAAAAGAGGGCATAATGAGTTTGTAAGGTTGTTAAGAGTGTTAAGGGTGTTAAGAGTTGAGTAATACTAAAATAAAAAATATGTTCCTTGTTAAGAGTTGAAAACCTAATACGGGTTTTAGATTGTTTTATACCTTCAAAAGTTGTAGTTGGTAAAATCCCTAAGGGTTTTGTTATCGGTTGCATTAAAAATGCCATTGTTTTATTGGTTATCGGTGTTATCAATGTTATCGGTGTTATCAGTTGCTGGAAGGATAAAAAAACTAATTTGTTGGTTATCGGTTATAAATTCTTAATTACAAAATGTGGCTATTCTTAGGAGTTAAAACTCAAATTCTCTATAATTTTCATTGCAGTTGATATATTAAGAAATTAGTAGTTTATGCTTACAGCTAAATTATCTAAAAAATTCTTTGGGTTTTGGGATAAAAAAATAATATTGCAGTTGATTGCAGTTGAACACTTGGGTTAAACTCAAAATCCCTATAATTTCCATTGTAGTTGATACATTAAGAAATTAGTAGTTTATGCTTACAGCTAAATTACCTAAATAATACATTGAGTTTTGGAATAAAAAATAATATTGTAGTTGATTGTAGTTGAACATTTGGGGGTATAGTCTCCAATGTAATTAATCTTCCATTCATTCGTTCGGTGCATAGATACCTATATTATACCTTAGGTTTTTTGTTCTCTTTTTTGATTTCCATTTATATACTCATCCAGTTTTTCATCCTTTTAATGCTTATTTTTCATCCTCTTTTAATGCAATATAGTTGGCTATTAAATAAACATATTATCAAAGTATCCAGCCAAAGTTATAGGTTTATATAGCTAAAACAGTTAGGTTAATTATATAGTATCAATTACATTAGGGATAAGATGATAAATAAGCTATTTGGTAGAGATGATAAATCCAATAGTGAATTGGAGAGGCTAAGGGCTAAGGTAACTAACTTAGAGTTGGAGCTGTCTAACTTAAAAACAACTGTGGATTTAAGAGATAATAGATATTGGGGTTTAAGTGATAGGGTTAGCAAATTAGAAAGAGAGATTAAAGAAATAAAAGAAGATATAAGCTATATCCTTAAGGTTATTGAAAGTTTGAGAGAGCAACAATATAACAATCTCTCTAATGTAGATAGGGTTAAGGTTGCCATATTGGAGATGTTGAAAGATGGAGACTTACAGCCAACAACAATCATTAAGAGGATTAAAGGTAAATCTAACACTACTATATATAAAGCCCTAAAAGAGTTGGAGAATGAAGGAAAAATAACCAAATATACAATATTTGAAGGTAAAACACGGAAGACATTTTATAAGTTGGCTAAGAAAGAATGATAACAATGATAACACTACCACAATCATAAATGAACCTTTTGAGTGGATATATCTATTTTTCTATAGTAATTTTCAACTGATAACCTTAGGATATTTTTTTATTTTCCTTACCAACTGCCAATTGTGGTTGTTTTATCCTTTAACTGATAACAGCCCTTAGGGTTTATGAGATGCTAAGGTTTGGAGATTGAGAGGGTATAAAAAACTTATATTGTATTTGATTTTATAGATATTACCTTTATTTTGGCAATTCATTAACTCCGTAAAGTCCGTCAAGTCCGTAAGTATTTTTTTACTTTATATGGCTGTTAAGTCCGTAAAGATAATAGGGTTTTTAGCCAAACATTTTGTAGTTGCCTAAGTAGTTTATATATTAAATTGATTTATTTAACTGCATTTATCTTATTGTTCAATCTCTAAAATCCCTATGCTTCCAGCGAAGTAGTGTTATAATTATCTTAGCCAATTGTGGTTATTTTGATAAAATCCCTATTTTTTATAGTGTTTGGGAATAAAAAAATTATATCGGAGTCAGCGGAGTAAAAAAATCAAATTCATGGAAAATATTACTTTATCCAAATTCATTTAAAACCTATGTATCATATTGCCAAAATCCTTAGAGTTCCTACGGGGTTGAAAAATAAAGAATTTGATAAAAATGCTTTAAATTGGATTTTCTCCAAAATCTATTGAGATTGGGATAAAAAAATATATTACGAGGTTCTACGGGGTTGAAGTTATCAACGGTTTAGCTTCATCAACTTCATCAAGTCCATCAACATCATCATCTAATATCTTTAAGTTTAGCTTCATCAAAACCCTTGGAAAATCCTCTAAACAATTTGTAGTTGGTTGATGCTTTATATATTGAATTAACTAATCTAAATCTATACTGCTTAAACTTCATCAACGGCATATAATTTTTATTTTTACCAAATTGTAAGAGATTTTTCCTATATCAACGGTTGTAGATTTAGTTTATAATAGGCCTATGACCTTTTGAGCTACTGCCCTAAATTCCCAAGTGTGGTTATGAGTTGGCAGTTGTTGGATGCCTTTTTATGGTGTCATGACTGCCATGAGTTGCATGAGATAAAAATAACTTAATTTTTGGCATGAGTTGAAAAATGCTATTTTTAATTATTTTACTTATTTTGTAAAAATAGCCAATTTTAAGCTAATTTTTGAATAAAAAAAACATATAGCATTGTGTAGTAGTTGAAGGATTTTTTTAAATACTATTTATGTTGGAATGTTGCCATCCTCTCCATAAGTAAAAACCTATTATCCCAATAATTCAACTAAAAGATAGGTTTATATATTGGTTTTTTGGATATAGTATATTATCTACCTATTACATTTAGAGTAATAGGAATATACTCAAAAATTTTGGAAGTTTTAATAAAGAGAGGTAAAGAGGGGTAAAAATGAGAGTTGAAGATGTATTTAACACTGGAGCTTTAAGAGAGATGTTAAATAATCTTCCACGTGGAAAAATTTCATACACGGAGTATTATGATAAATTCCTACTATGTGTTTCGGAGTTATTGGAGTATTCTTTAAAGACTTTGCAAAGAAATCCCGACAATGTGAAAATATTCATTACTACATACATACCAGTTGTTGGAAATGTTGGTGTATGGTTCGAAGAAGATATTGGAAAACTAACGATAGATAAGTGGATTGATACAATTGAAGAATATCCACCAAGTTTTTTAGAAATCATAATCCAAGACCCTATCAAAGACAATTTTATTAATGATGTGTATGAGTGTTTTGAAAGTGATAAAATTTATAAAAATCCATTATTGGCAAAAACTTACGGCAATGTGTGGATTGATATTAAATTAGAAGAAGAAGGCCACATATTTTTACAATTTAGAGATGAGGGGATTGAAGCAGTCATAACATCATGGTTTATAGTGCTTAAAGATGTTGAAAAGATTGTAAAAATTAAATTCCAAGGAAATATGCATTCAGAACAATATTATTCTAATGAGCTTGTGAATTTTATATGCGGGGAGAGACCATTTTCAAGGTTGGTTAAGATTTTCATAGAAAACTGGAAAAATACCTTAAAAGAGTTGGAAAATCAAAAAATGATGGGATAGTATGGCTAAGTTAAGAATATGCCCAATATGTTTAGAGCCAACTTTTATAACTGACAAGGATTATGTTGAAGGAGAGATAAAACCAGTTACGGTATTAATTAGCTATAGATGTGGGCATATAATAACTAACAAAGTGTTAAGGAATGCATCCTTATCTAATATCCAAAGAGTTAGGGCAAGGGCTGGAGTTATTGCTAAAAGATTGGGATTAAAAGAAGAGCATAAGAAAGAAGTTTTTAACCTAATAAAAGAGATAAAAAGACAACATCCCAAAATGAAGGATTACAAAGTTTTAGAATTAGCTTTTAATGAAATAATGGAAAAATACGGTTATACATTATAAACCTATTTTTAGTATTACCTTAGGTTGTTGCCATTAAATTAATATACATAGGGGGGAGAGGGTAGGGCTGGAAGTTTTTTTATTACTCTCTCTATGTGGCAGTTATCACACATCCAGATAGAGATGGCAACACTAAAGTGTTGGGTTGCTATCTTCATGTGTGGTAGTTGCCATATTTTCATGATGCCATGGGTTCATGATGTCATGATTCCATGGTTCAATGATTCCATGGTTCTATAGTTCCATGGGCCCATAGTTCTATAGGCCCATAGTTGGAGATGGCAACATCATAGGCCTAAATTATAATACATCCAAATTGATAGATTGAATTTAAATATCCTAACCATAGCAATACACTTAATGCTGGAATTCCTAAGGGCTATTATTCACTTCAAAAATCAAAAACTCATTATTTACCTTATTCACTTTATTAACATCATTAACTTGGCTGAAGCCAAAAAACAAAATCTTTTTTTGTGTATTCACATGAAAATTTTTAGGCAACACTACAATGCTATTTTACGGACCATGCCCTATGACACCATAAGGTTTATATATAATTTTTATACAAAATATACACTAAAGCATAAATATAAGTTTTGGGAGATGATATTATGAGCAACCAAAATAAAACCGAAAATAGTGTAACCATCCCAATTAGGATAGACAAAAATACATTGGGGATAATGGATACTCTAATAAAGCATAAGGTTGCCAAGAGTAGAAACCAGCTAATTAATAGGATAATCAGAGATTTCTATTATAGGTTATACTGCGAAACTATTGCCTTAGATATGATAAATAAAGCAGTTGAAGAGTTAGAAAACAAAGGCATCAAAATAAGCCGTAAAGATTTAAAAAATGCCCTTGCCAGCATACTACCGATATTAGTTTTGGATATAAGTATGTATTATGATTACTTAGACACAATGACCTTAGCAAAAAAACGCAAATTCCAAACTGAATTATTGCCAAAATTAGAGCCTTTATTAAAAAAATATGTGGAAGAAAATGAAGATAGCTTAGAAGAAGAGGACTTAGAAGAGATTTATAAAATGGTGCTTAAATCATTGGTTGAAGTGTTGGGAATAAACTTAGAAGAGTTAAAAGATGAAGACACTAACAAAAAAAGTGTTTATACACTAACTAACCCAAAAGCAAGGAGTGCTTTAAATGAGCTAAAAAAAGAAGATTAATTTTTATTCTTTAAATTTTAGTTTTAGGGGGCTGAAAAATGGGCTGTCTATTTAGTATCTTGGGAGTAAGGAGACCCTTTAAAGGGTATCTCCCTACTCCCAACAAAATAACTGTATTGAAAACCCCGAAAGGTGATAGCTATGGTTAATTATGTAGGAGATAGTATAAATAATTTATCCACTAATTCCAATGGATTGAAAAATGCAATTAATGTAATTAACCAATATCCAGAGAATGTTTTAGAAGTTGCTATAAAGCTATTGAATATTAGATATGACCCTAACACTATCAAAGAATTAGATGAGTATAATAAAAACAATACAGAAATTTTAAACAATCTTTGGCTATTTTCATTAACTAAGTTGCCATTGGAAGAGAGACAGCTACTTTTAAAGTATGGTTTTTGGGAGTTAGGGGCAGAGCTACCAACTGACAAACTGTATATATTGGAAAATGCAATTACATCAATTTTAGGTTGGCAATATTGGGAGATACACGACCCTAAGGATGTTGTGTTAAAATTGGTGAAAGCTGGTGAAATGCTTCACCAACAAAATAACACAATAAAAATTGGTGAAATTGCTGGTGAAGAATTCACCAAGCTTCACCAACAAAATAACGACTTCACCACACTTCACCAATGTGGTGAAGAATTCACCAAGCTTCACCAACAAAATAACGACTTCACCACACTTCACCAATTACTACATAACAATGGGAATCATGAGGTAATTGAAGAGTTATGTAATGAAATCGGTAAGAGAGCCAACACCTTAAAAAAGAGCTATAAAAACGATGATTGTAGAAAAACATCTAAAATATTCACAATTCTAACCTTTGAAGGCATGAGATTTGATGAATTCATGAATAAAGCTATCGAACGGTTGAAAATTGGAGAAGGAACTCTAAAGCAACACTTAAAAATTTACAAACAATTAGAATGGATTGACATAAGAAAAAATCCAGATGATTACGATAGAAAATACATTTATCTTACATACAAATTCTATGAAGACATCAAAGACATCATAGATCAATATCTGCCTAAAAAGGCATATTCAGAAAGTGAAAGTAAAAGTCAATTCATGGAAGAGCTTAGTAAAGAACTCAAAAAACTTATAGAGAAGCATTTAACACCCGATGGTTTTGAATTTGACATTAATGAAGTTGATAATCTTAAAGGTAAAGAGAGAATAGCTGGGGCTTATTTCAGAAGTGAGTTGTTAAATAATCCTTATGAGGCAATAAGGAAAATCTACAAGGTTTATTATGAAAAATACTTCCAATATAAGCCAATTAATATAAACATCATTGGCTTGGAGACACTAAGGAGTAGGACCATAATAACAAAATCTGAAGATTGGGGGGAGTTTAAAGATAAGTTATGCATATTTAGGGGGGATTTAGCTGGAATAATAAAGCATAAGGTAAGAAGGCCAATTTTAAGACTTCATAAATGTTTGGATTTAGATAAAGAGGGGCATAATAGGGGTTGTGGTTTTGAACTCATAAGGCTGTATGAGCCGATAGAAAGGAGCCAAGACTATAAAATAAAGTGTCCGGAGTGTGGTAGGGAGATAAAGTATTCAGAACCGTTGTTCAAAGATGAAGAGGGAGAACCAGTAAAGTTGGAGAGGGATTTAACGATAGCTATAATCCAGTTAAAGGAGACTGATGAAGTTTATAGGGTTTATCTCCCATACACACCAGAGATTAATAACATGAGAGACGTTGAAATTGTTGGAATTCTAAAGACCAACCATAAGGGAGAATACTACATAGAGGGCTTGAGCATAAATCCACAAAAAACCATAAACTTCAACTATGATGCCTTTGTTAAGAAGGTAAAGGATGCAGGCTATAGCAACGCCTTGGATTACATTAAAGATAAGGTATTTTATGAAATAAAGGCAATATTGGACAAAGAAGGCAAAAATCCAACCATAGACACTTTAATAACTTTGGAGATATTGGCCTCTGCACATATATATTGGGATAAAAATAGGGATGGACACTTAAAGCCTGAAACCATTGACTGCCTATTTATTGGAAGTTATGGACAAGGGAAGAGTTTAACCATTGAACCATTGGCAAAGCTTCACAACACAACGGAAGATATGATAAGGGTAGATATGCCAAACATAGAGAACTTGATAGGGTTGGTTATCTCCAGAGACAATTTAAAGTTTTACAAAAAGGGAATAATTCCAATGAACCACAATAGGCCGATATTCATTGAAGAGATGATAGACTTTATCCTAAGGGTTGGGAATGACATAGACTTGCTAAAAGCTGGTAAGACTTCGGGTATTTGGAAGAGAGAAAGAGAGGGATATAACATTCCAATGATTGGGGTAAGCCCTTGGATTGGAGTAGGGAATATTAAAGATATTGACTTAATGGAGCTTTGGGAAATCTACCACTTAAAGGGTTTTGAAGAGTTTAAAGAGGCATTAATAAACTATTACACTAAAAAACTATTGAAACAACATGATTATAATAGGGAAGAGGCAAAAGAACATGCTAAAAAGATAGTGGATAACATATTAGGAGTTAATCCACAATTGGAAGCGTTAGAGTGGCTTTTATCCCAAATATTGGATTTCACACTGAGAAACTTAAGAGGAATGACTGATAGAATTCCATTAATCTACTTATTGAAGCCATACACTAATGAGGATTGGAGAGAGATAAAACTGCACACTTATAAAGTTAAGAGATTGAGAGAGGATTATAATTTCATAAGACAAAAGAATTTAGAGGCTTATGAATGTTCGTTATTCATTAGCTACATCAAAAATAGGGATATTGAGTTTAAGGAAGATGCATTAATAACACTTTGGGAGATAGAAGAGAGGTTAAGGGATTTGTTGAGAGATAACGGCTTATTTAGAGGATACTCTGATAGGTTGTTTAATCAAATTGAATATATGGCAAAAGCTTATGCTAAATTGAGATTTAAGAACTATGTAGAGTTGGAAGATGTAAGGGATGCTTTAAAAACGTGGTTTAAGACAATCTTAGGAGTTTTGCTGAGAATTAGAGCACCAAATAAAGTTAAAGAGCTATTTGAATTAGTTGGAGAGGACGCAGAGGAAACATCACAAAAAGAAAAAGATGAAGAGTTAGAGGAGATTAACAAACTTATAGAAGAGAGTAGGAGATTATCACGATTAAAAAGAGAGATTTTAAACTATATGCTTCAACATCCAGAAAAAACATATACAACGGTTGAGATAGCTGAAAAATTCAACATATCGGAAGAGACTGCAGAGAGGCTTTTAAAAGAATTGTGTAATAGCGGGGATTTGTATAATCCAGAGAAGGACTTATGGAGACCACTATAACGGTGGTTGCTATGGATAGGCTTACCTACTATAAACTAACTTCCAGATATTTATATTATTTTTGTTTAGATAGGTTGCTAAGTTGTCATAGGTTGGATTTGGATAGGGATAGAAAGATTAACTGGAGGCATCCAAAGTATTGGAATTATAACAACATCCCAAAGGGGGAGAAGCCATATTTAAGGCATGTTGATTTGTGGGATAACAGAGGCAACTTTAAGGATTGGATAATAGATAATCTTAGGAGTATTTACTGCTCTCCATACTACTTTGAGAGTCCAAGATATGAGTTAGAATATCCTAAAATTGACTATAATTATTGGGATTGGGTTATAGATATTGACTTTAAGGGAGATTTTGAGAAATCCAAAGAGATAGCTAAGGAAGTAAGGGAGATTTTTAAGGATTATGGGATTAAGGACATTCACATAAAGTTTAGTGGCAGTAAGGGTTTTCATATTTGGGTTAATGCCAGATGCCTACCTAATGAAATCTTAAATAAGGGCTTTATTGAAGGAAGCACGATATTAACAAGCTTCCTAAACTTTAAACTAAAATCTCAATTGGATTTTATTGGCAAAGATGGAGATACGGGTGTGGATTTCTCAATCTATAAGGAGGCTATGACTGTGTCAGCACCATTTAGCTTATACTATCAAGATGTTGATGATGGGAAGACGCCAATAAGCATTCCAGTTCCAGCCGACAAAGTGGAGAAGTTTAGGCCTATCTATATGCAAAACATAAGACCGCACTTTTTAAAGAAGCTTTTAAAGTATTATGAAAACTTTGGAGAGATAAAAGGGGACTTGTCAGAGTTTGCAGATGATGCTTTAAGATATTGGCAATCAAAAAAGATAGATGATAGCATTAAGATAGACATCCAAATAAACACCAAGAAGCCAAAGCCTAAGGTAGAAAGTCGTAAGAAGGAATACATTAAAACAACCATTGGAGATAAAGAAGTTACCTTAAATAAGGCAAAGTTGGAGAGTTATCTTAATGAACTAATCAATTCCTATTGGGAAGATGGCAAAATGAGAGGCTGTTATTATTTAACATCATTATGCAAGTTGTTGGGCTATGAAAGGGATAAGGCTTTAAGCATACTGCATAATTGGGCTTCCAGATATGGTGACAAATACGTCAAACACATAGGTTATGAGGTTAAGTATCTCTATGATAACAAGGGCAAGGTTTGCTCTATTAAGTGGCTAAAAGAGAACATACCAGAGGCAAAGACACAAATAGAGATTTATAAAAAGTATTATGAAGTGGAATAAAAAAGGTTATATCTCATTTGTTGCCATAACTTTATGAGTAGGAAAAAAGGAGTGGGGATGTGGGTAGTCAAACTTTGTGTATGATTATGGGGGGTGTTAGTATGGCAGTGGCATATAATAAATTGTATGAACTCCTTAAAAATGTTAAGGATGAGAAAGAGGCTGAGGAACTCTGTAAAATAATTGAGAGGTTTTTTGAGGAGAAGTGTAGGGAGGAAGTTTCTAAAAAATTTGATGAGCAGAAGCCAATTTTTAAAGCTGAATTGAAAGAGGATTTGAAGGGTGAGTTAGCTACTAAGAAGGATTTGGAATTGTTGGAGGAGAGGATTTTAAGGTATGTGGATAATAAGATTAGTAGTGTTAATGAGAGAATTGCTCAATTGGATAAAAAAATGACTGTTGGGTTTGTCGTTTTAATATTGCTTTATATTTTAACCAATCCTAATGCCATTGGATTGATAAAATTATTATTTGGATTGAAATAACCTCTTTTTTTGTCTATGCTGAACTTTTCCCTTAAAGTTCAGCCAAGGTTAGAAATTTTCGAAGTGTATGCCACTGTTTTATAGAAAGGTTGGGAGTTATCCAGAATAGCAGAGTATATTTGTAGCAAAGTATCATGAGGGAAGAAGTAATCGAGGAATTATTTAAATAAAGCAAATATCAGTTTTGATATTATTGAAAAAATGATTGATGAAGGAAAACTAATAAAATTGGAGTATAATGGAAGAGTATTCTATATGAAAAAGATTGAGA
>OBIL01000019.1_pt1 | contig 29396 bp, 29 predicted proteins | sample 1503321 | NCBI WGS metagenome assembly OBIL01 (sample SAMEA3696450, study PRJEB22514) | metagenome | biome: water; feature: marine; material: hydrothermal vent | place: Pacific Ocean | collected 2014-08-16 | depth 1514 m | reverse complement strand
TTGTTCAGTAATGCTATATTGGCGAACGCTGAGCTTTATGAGCGTGGTAAAGCGTACTATTATGGCGATGGTGTTGAGCAAAATTATATTAAAGCTTTTGGTGCCTTTTTATATGCTGCCAAGGCTGGTAATTTAAATGCGCAAACTGCTCTAGGCCTTATGCATATCGAAGGTAAAGGTATAGAGCAAAATGACAAGAAGGGTATAGACCTATTAAAAAAATCTGCTGATAAAAACAACGCTAAAGCACAGTATTATCTAGGCAGTATGTATTACCTGGGTATTGGGGTGGAGCGTAATCTAAAAACTGCCCATCAGTGGATTAAGAAATCTGCCAGTCAAGGTTATGCCGATGCTCAACAAAATTTAGCTTTAATGTATGAGCAGGGTAACGGGGTAAAGAAAAATTCTATTCTTGCCTCTAAGTGGCATTTAGAATCAGCTAAATCTGGCAATGATGATGAACAGTATCGCCTAGCAAAGGCTTATTTGGATTCCGAAGATTATAATCAAGCCTTCATTTGGTTGTTAAAAGCTGCCAAACAAGATAATGCGCAAGCGCAATACCAGCTTGGTCATTTGTTTGCAAGAGGCCAGGGTGTGCCGCGTGATCATGACCAAGCTTTTGATTGGTATCAACAAGCCATGAAAAACGGCAACGATAAGGTGGTTTATACTTTAGCCGGGCTTTATGACCGAGGCTTAGGTGTTAAGCAAGATTATCAACAATCACACCGGCTTTATCAAAAATCTTTAAAGCAAGGTAATTTAGCTGCTTATCAAGACATTGCTCGGCATTATGAAAAAGGTCAGGGTGTTAAAAAGGATTTAAATAAGGCTTATAACTTTACGATTGCTGCTGCAAGAAAAGGCTACAGCGATTCTCAACGTAGAGTGGTGCAAATGTATGAGCAAGGCATAGGAGTAAAAAAGTCAATAAAAAAGGCTGAATATTGGTTAAAAAAACTGGCCAAAAAAGGGGACAAACAAGCCAAACAAGACCATAAAATATTACATAAAAGGTAAGAATCTCCCTGTCTTACTTCTATAGTTTTGATAGGCACTAAAACGCTCAGTAAGGAGTTTTTCCTCCACATTGGACTTGAGTATTAAGTCAACAAATAAAATCAACATAACAAGCTGTGCTACGCCATTCGCATTAGTCAATGTGAGTGCTGAACAAAATAGCAATACACTGGTATACATTGGGTGTCGGATAAAGTGATAAATACCATGAGTAACTAATTGATGTTTATCTTTTAGTGTTGGCACGATATTAAGATTGTCGAGTCTCATGTTTACAACTGCCATTAAACCAACAATCAGTGAAAGTATGATTAGTAATGCGCTGAATGATTCTACAAGGTCGAATCTTGCATTAATAATCAAATAAATAATACAGCCAAATTGAATTACAACGTAAATCATGGGAAGCCCCTAAGCTTGGATAGTTATAATAGGCTTATTATCTCAAATTTTTTGTAATTAAATATGCAAACTGCGTACGATATAGTCATTATTGGTGGTGGTCCAGCAGGGCTTAGCTTTGCCTGTTCGATGATAGGGGCTGACGTAAAGGTTTTAGTGGTGGAAAAATCCAATATTGATGCCATCGCCAACCCTCAAGCCGACGGCAGGGAAATAGCACTAACTCATTTGTCGCTTAAAATCTTAAAAAAACTTGGTGTTTGGGATTTGATCAATCAGGCAGAGGTTGCACCTTTAAAAGAGGCAAAAGTTTTTGATGGTGACTCACCTTCGTTATTAAATTTTAAAAGTGATGATTCTTCAATCGAGGCATTGGGTTATTTAGTGCCAAATTACCAGGTTCGACAAGCTTTATATCAACGTGTTAAGCAGGCTGATAATATCACCTTAATGACAGAAGCAATGGTGGACAATGTGGAATATCTTGAAGATCATTCAGCTGTATTATTTGCTGATGGCACTACAATTAATGCCAAGTTGGTGATTGCAGCTGATAGTCGTTTTTCAAGCATTCGTCGTAAAATGGGCATACCTGCACTGATGAAAGATTTCTCTAAAGTGATGATCGTAACCAAAATGGAGCACGAGAACACACACAACAACATTGCCTTAGAATGCTTTGATTATGGACAAACTCTGGCTTTATTGCCAATGGTGGGCAATGCCTCTTCTGTTGTTTTAACTGTCACTACAGATAAGTCTCAAGCCATGTTAGATATGTCTGAGACAGATTTTAACGCCAAAATAACAAAAGATTTTAGAGGCGAATTGGGGCAAATGACACAATCGGGCGAACGCCATTCTTACCCTTTGGTAGCTGTACATGCACAAACCTTTATTGCTAATCGTTTTGCATTGATCGGTGATGCGGCAGTGGGTATGCACCCGGTGACTGCGCATGGGTTTAATCTAGGTTTAAGAGGGCAAGATATCTTAGCAACATTAATTAAAGAGGCCTGTGCTCATGGGCAAGATATTGGCTCAGCATCATTGCTTAAATTGTTTGAGAAAAAGCACATTAATTTAACCCGATTGATGTTTTTTGGTACCAATGGTATTGTGGCTTTATTTACCAATGATGCACCAGTGATTAAACAAGTGAGACGATTTGTACTTAAGTTTGCAGAGCATTTTCCACCGATTAAGTATTTGATTTCAAATCATTTAACCGAAGCTAAGAAAAACAAGTTCCTCCCCTTTTAAAGCATGAGTGTTGATCTGATAAAGTTAAGACGTGAATTTACCAGTAATGGTCTAACGCGTGCTGAGCTTAATAGCAATCCATTTGTGCAATTTGAAGCCTGGATAGAGCAAGCAACTCAAGCAGAGTTGACTATACCAAATGCCATGAGCCTTGCTACCGCAGACAGTGATGAAATTGGTATTAGGACTGTATTATTAAAATCATTTGATGAGCAAGGGTTTGTATTTTTTACTAATTACAATTCTAAGAAATCAAAACAAATTACAGGTAACCCAAAAGCGGCGTTATTGTTTCCTTGGTTAGACCTGGAAAGACAAGTAAAGATTTCTGGCGTGGTTGAAAAAATATCAACGTTTGATTCTATTAAGTATTTTTCTTCACGTCCAAAAGATTCTCAGCTTGGTGCTTGGGCATCTAATCAATCCTCACAATTGTCATCTAGACAAGTATTGTTAACTCAGTTTGAATCTATGAAAGCCAAGTTTAACAAAGGTGAAGTACCCTTGCCGGATTTTTGGGGTGGTTATCGTGTGGTGCCACACACCATTGAATTTTGGCAGGGTAGAGAAAATCGATTACACGATCGGTTTGTTTATAAAAAAGAAGCTGATAATTGGGTAATAGAGCGTTTAGCGCCGTAGATTTTTAATAACTTCTTGGGTGTTGGGTTGTTTACCGGTCCAAAATTCAAAAGCCGTTGCTGCTTGTTCGACTAGCATACCTAACCCATCGACAATCATTTTGGCATTATTGACTTTTGCCCAATCCATAAACGGTGTTTGCATGCCATACATCAAATCATAACAAATGGCACCATTAGCCACGCCATTGGCAATGGTTGGCATTTGCCCATCTAGTGAGGCGCTGGTAGCATTAATAATAATATCAACTGGTGCGTCTTTAATTTTGTCTAAACCAAAACCGCAAGTTTTTCCATAACTAGAAAAATCAAGTGCCAATTGTCTGGCTTTAGATGCCGTTCGATTGGCAATCATGAGGCGTTTAGGTTGTTGCTTTAGTATTGGTAATAAGATACCTCGCGTAGCACCACCTGCACCAAGAATTAGTACAGTTTTGTTATTAAGATCAATGTTCAGGTTTTTGGTTAAGTCATTAACCAGACCGATGCCATCTGTATTCTCACCAATAAGATCATTGCCGTTGACTTTGATAGTGTTTACTGCACCTGCAGTTTGAGCATTAAGGCTAAGTTCAGTTGCCAGATTAAAGGCTTCTATTTTAAAAGGTACAGTAATATTAAAACCTTTAGCGCCTTGATCGATGAAAGACTTTGCGCTGTGTGCAAAGTCATCTATGGGCGCTAGAATCTTATCGTATTGAATGTTTAACCCGGTTTGTTTGGCAAACTGGGTATGAATGATGGGTGATAAACTGTGCTCTATTGGATTACCAAAAACACCATAACGATCCATCATTATGCTGCATTTTCAGTCTTAGGTTTTTCCTGAGACTTGGGTTTTGCTTCAGACTTTGGCTTTTGTTGAGCTTTATTTTGTGGATTTGACTTAGCTTTTTCTGCTGCTTTCTCCTGAGGCTTGTTTTGCGGCTTTTGATTTTTATTTTGAGGCTTGTTTTGCGGCTTTTGATTTTTATTTTGAGGCTTGTTTTGTCCTTTGTTTTCGCTGTTATCCTGCCCTTTGTTTTGGTTTTTATTGCGATTCCTATTACGATTCCTATTACGATTCCTATTACGATTTTGATTATTTTGACTAGGGCGTTTTTTATTAGGCTTCTTTTTCTTGGCACCAAACAGTGCCTTTTTAATCTTCTCAAGTAATGAGAGTTGTTTCTTTTCAGGAACACGCGTCGCTGGGCGATTCATATCGATGGCTGGATCTTCAGTTGTATTGGTTAAACCATTTTCAGATAAATTATATTGAGGCTTAGAGATGCCTTGGTAACTCTTGTGTTGTTGTTTTTTATCACCTTTTTGTTTAGTGATATTAAAGTTAGGGAATTGCATATAAGGATTAGGTAATAGCGTGATTTTAATTTCATGCTTGTTTTCTAATCGGGCAATATCACTACGCTTTTCATTAAGTAGATAAGTGATAACATCAACACTGGATTGAATGGTGATACGCTGTGTTTGGCTGGAAGCGTTGCAACCATCTTCCAATTGTCTTAGTACGGTTAATGCCAAGCTTGGTACTGTTGGCGTGGAGCCGCTACCATGACACTGAGGGCAAGATTTTTCGACTGATTCAGTGACTGAGCTCATTAAGCGCTGTCTTGACATTTCGAGCAAACCAAATTGTGAAATTGTGCCAATTTGGATGCGTGCACGATCTGAATTTGTGGCATTTTCCATGGCTTTTTCAATTGATTTTCGATGCTCTTCAGTTGACATATCAATAAAGTCAATAACCACTAGGCCACCAATATCACGTAGTTGTAATTGGATAGCAATTTCTTTAGCAGCTTCTAGATTGGTGTTGTAAGCGGTTTCTTCAATATCAGAACCTTTAGTCGCACGAGCAGAGTTGATGTCAACTGCTGTCAGCGCTTCGGTTGTATCAAAAACAATGGTTGCACCTGTACGTAAGGATACTTCACGATTAAACACGCTTCTGACTTGGTTTTCAACACCCATGTGATTAAACAAAGAATGCTCAGAAACATCAAAGAATTTAATGCGATCTAGATAATGAGGTAAAACAAAACTAACAAATTCTTTGGCATTTTGAAAAGTCTCTAAGTCATCGATAACGACACTATCCGTGTCTTCACGTAAGTAGTCTCTCAGGGTGCGAATTACAATGTCACTTTCTTGGTAAATTAAGAAGGGTGCTGAGCGTTTTTCTCCAGCATTATTAATTGAACTCCATAACTCTGATAAGTAATCAACCTCCCATTGTAACTCTTCTAAACTTTTGCCAGATCCAGCCGTGCGAATGATCAAACCAGAGTTTTCTGGCATGGTAATTTTTTGAATAACTTCTTTTAACGATTGTCTTTCTGTTGAAGTGATTTGTCTTGAAATGCCATGGCTTTTAGGATTATTTGGCGTTAGGATCATGTAAGCGCCAGCCAGGTTGATGTAAGTACTTAGAGCAGCACCTTTGTTGCCACGTTCTTCTTTTTCAACTTGGACAATAATCTCTTGTCCTTCTTTAAGAACATCGGAAATAGTGAGTTTGTCACCTTTGGCTTTAGCACCGTTATAGAGGCTTTCTGCAACTTCTTTGAAAGGCAAGAAGCCTTGTCTTTCTTTGCCGTAATCAACAAAGGCGGCTTCTAATGATTGCTCGACTCGGGAGATTTTCCCTTTGTAAATATTGCCTTTATTTTTTTGATTAAGGCTGGTTTCTATATTGAGATCAGTGAGTTTTTTGTTCTTGACAATGCCAACTCGGATCTCCTCTTTGTGAGTTGCATTGATTAAAATATGGTTCATGGTTTAGTCCTGTTGATGGACTTTTTTCCACGTATAGAGGCTCAACACACACGTGCTGAATTGACATTAAAATGTGATTTATTTGATTCATAAATGATTCAAAAACCTATTCCTTAAAGGGTTTATACCCTATTTCTCTTTATTACCGATAATGGATAATAAATGATTGTGTTACTCTATATGTGGCAAAAAAAAGCCCTAAATATTTATCGTAGTTTTTGTGGTATTTCTTTTAGTACAAAAACGTTTAAAAAAATTCTTGTTGCTGATGCACTTAAACATCAAGCCGCTCAATTATATCACAAAAATGTTTCTTTGCGCATTTACTGATTTAATGTTCGACCACCATCAACACTGATAATTTGTCCGGTGATGTAGGGAGAGTTAGCTAGGAATAAAACGGTATTAGCAATGTCAGTCGCACTCCCTTGTTTACCCAAGGCAATTTTGTTTAGCATTTTATTTTTTTGCTCATCGGTTAATGAGGCTTCATTTTCTGGCCAAAGAATCGAGCCAGGAGAGACGCCACAAACCCGTATTTCAGGCGCCAGTTCTTTGGCTAAGGATTTGGTCATCATTGCAATGCCAGCCTTAGAAATATTATAAATTGCATGATTTTTGAGTGGACGCTCACCATGGATGTCAATGATATTGATAATACAGCCTGAAGTTTTTCTTAAAGTGTTTGTTAGTGATTGCGATAGGAAAAAAGGCGCCATCACATTGGTGTCCATAATGTTATGCCAAGTGTCTTGATCAGCATCCTCAACCGGTGTTGGGTAAAAAACTGAGGCATTGTTAACCAAAACATCTAATTGATCGATGCTCTGGCTTAGCGCTTGAATATCTTTAAGGCTAGACAATTCTGCTTGAATAATCTCGGCTGAATCACTTCGCTGAGCGTTGAGGGCTTGAGCCAGCGCTTCAGCGGCTTGTTTTGAGTGTCGATAGTGGATAATGATATTGAAACCATTGTCATGTAGTGTTTGTGCGATCTGTGCGCCAATACGTTGTGCACCGCCGGTGATTAATGCTGTTTTCATATAAAATACGGATTCAATGAATCTTGAAGAAATAATCAAAAACACCATTATACAAAAAGCTGGGCCTATAGGTTTCGATGAATTTATGGATTTAGCTTTGTATTATCCAGCACAAGGTTATTATAGTGGTGGTGCACAGAAGTTTGGTGAGCAAGGAGATTTTATTACCGCCCCTGAAACTTCAGACTTATTTGGTTTTTGTTTAGCGCGTCAATGTATGCAGGTGCTAGATGGTAATAACAGTATTTTAGAATTTGGTGCGGGTAGTGGCATATTGGCTACTCAAATTTTATTTGAGTTAGGCCGACTTAATAATTTGCCAGAAAAATATTATATTCTTGAGCTCAGCGCTGAACTCAAACAGCGACAAAAAGAAACCATTAATAAAATTCTGCCAGAATTACTCGATAGAGTCGTGTGGCTAACTACTTTTCCTGAGCATTTTTCAGGTGTGGTGATTGCTAATGAAGTCTTGGATGCGATGCCAGCTAAACGCTTAATTAAAAAACAAACAAGCTTTGTTGAGTTGGGTGTGGATTGCAAGGATAATCAATTACAGTGGCAGATATTTGACCAGCCTTATATTGATGATAAGGCCTTATTGCCTAATGAAGTTGAGCAAGGCTATACCACCGAGATAAACCTAAGAGCAATGGCTTGGATAGAATCGTTGAGTGATATTGTTGAGCAAGGCTTAGTACTGCTAATTGATTACGGCATGGGTCGAGATGAATATTTCCATCCACAACGTGGTGAAGGCACACTTAGATGTTATTATCAGCATAAAGCCAGTGATGATCCTTTTGTGCATGTGGGTGAACAGGACATTACCACGTCGGTTAATTTTTCAGATATGGCCGATCAAGCCCAAAACAGCGGATTTGACATTGCTGGTTACGCCACGCAAGCACTATTTTTAATTTCACTGGGGATTGACGAGTATTTATTAGCTGAAACTGATGAAGATAGACGCATTACTTTGGCGCAGCAGGTTAAACAATTGGTATTGCCCAGTGCTATGGGGGAGAGTTTCAAGGTGTTGGCATTGACGAAAAAACTATCGGTAAAATTAAAAGGATTTACCGAACAAGATTTAACGCATAAATTATAAACCGATAAAAATAGCATGGATTTTTTTCAGACAATTACATTAGCACTTGTTCAGGGGTTGAGTGAGTTCCTACCAATCTCGTCGTCAGCGCATTTAATCTTAGTGCCAAAGATAACCGATTGGCCTGATCAAGGTTTAGCGTTTGATGTGGTGGTGCATTTGGGTACACTCAGCGCTATTGTGTTTTATTATCGATTGATTATAAAAACTTTAATCGCTGATTTTTTTCATTCCGTTGTTAAAGTGCAAACAGTTGGTGAATCTAAATTAGCATGGGGCATACTGCTAGGCACGATCCCGGTAGGATTGGTAGGTTTGGCGTTTAAAGACACTATTGAGTTAACTCTGCGCTCAACTGAAGTCATTGCCTATGCGACATTAGTATTTGGTTTGTTGCTAGGATTAGGCATTTTGGTGAATGTAAAAAGAGCTTCCGTTAGGAAAACAATTGACTGGCTAGATGTTGGTTTTATTGGAAGCATGCAAGCATTGGCATTGATTCCAGGCACATCGCGTTCTGGTATTACCATTACTGCGGGATTGTTAATAGGCTTGTCTAGACAGATGTCCACTCAATTTGCCTTTTTATTATCCATTCCTGTTATTACGCTTTCAGCCATGTTGATGATTTTTGATTTATATCAACAACCACAATCGGTTGATTGGCTTATGCTGATACTGGGTTTTTTAATTGCAGCCGTTAGTGCTTATTTTACCGTTGTATTTTTTATTAAATTATTAGACAGTATTGGATTGATGCCTTTTGTTGTCTATCGTTTAATTTTAGGAGTTGTGTTATTAATACTGTAGAGCCCCAGGCAATTTATCGAAAGGATTATCAGCCGAGTGCGTATTTAATCCGTACTACAGAGCTGAGCTTTGACCTATCTGAAGATGAAACACTTGTTTCATCTAAGGTGCATTATTATCAAAATCCGAATCTGGCTAGCCAAGAGCGTCGCTTATTTTTAAATGGCGTTAATTTAGAATTGATTTCGATTTCGATTGATGGTGTACAGCCTAATTATCAGTTGGTTGATGAAGGGCTAGAAATTAGTGATTTAGCAGATGAGTTCACACTAGAGATTACCACGCGCATTCACCCAGAAAAAAATACCAGTCTGAATGGTTTGTATCAATCTAGTGGTAATTTTTGTACTCAATGTGAGGCACACGGATTTAGACAAATCACTTATTATCTCGATAGGCCTGATGTGCTGAGTGTGTTTACTACACACATCAAGGCAGATCATAAGCGTTATCCAATATTATTAAGTAATGGTAATTTAATTAGCTCAAAACCGGGTGAAGTAACCTGGCACGACCCTAGCCTCAAGCCTTGTTATTTGTTTGCTTTAGTGGCGGGTGATTTTGCCGTATTAGAAGATACTTACACCACCATCAGTGGCAAGGAAGTCGCATTAAAGATTTATGTTGAATCACATAATATTGACAAAACTCAGTTTGCGATGGATTCACTTAAGCGCTCATTTGCATGGGATGAGCAGCGATTTGGCCTTGAGTATGATTTAGATATTTATATGATTGTTGCCGTGGATGATTTCAATATGGGGGCAATGGAAAATAAAGGTCTTAATATTTTTAATTCTACTTATGTATTGGCTAACCCAGACACAGCGACTGACAAAGATTTTATTAATGTTGAGGCGGTAATTGGACATGAATATTTTCATAATTGGACAGGCAATAGAGTCACTTGCCAAGATTGGTTTCAACTAAGCTTAAAAGAAGGGTTAACTGTTTTTAGAGATCAAGAGTTTACTTCTGATTTACATTCTCGATCAATCAAACGTATTGAAGATGTGAATGGCTTACGTACGTTTCAATTTGCCGAAGATGCCGGCCCAATGAAACACCCGGTAAGGCCAGAGTCGTACATAGAGATGAATAATTTTTATACCTATACCGTGTATGAAAAAGGCGCTGAAGTGATTCGCATGATTCATACGCTCTTGGGTGAAACAGGGTTTCAAAGTGGCATGAAGCTTTATTTTGAGCGCCATGATGGCCAAGCGGTAACGATTGATGATTTTGTTGCTGCGATGAGTGATGCCAATGATTTTGATTTTAAACCTTTCATGGCTTGGTATTCACAGCCGGGTACGCCTGAAGTTGAAGTAAACACTGAGTATGATGCCCAGCAAAAAACTTACAAAGCGACTTTTAAACAAGAGGGCAAGCACACTTACTATTTACCGATCCGTTATGGTTTGATGAATCAACGAGGTGAAGAGATCGAACAAGGTATTTTGGTGTTAGATCAAAATCAAAAAACGTTTGAATTCAAAGATATTCAAAATGAACCCACACCATCTTGGTTGCGTGGTTTTTCAGCACCTATTAAACTGACTTCAAATCTTAATACTGAGCAAAAAATCTTTTTATGTGAGCATGATACTGATGCATTTAGTCGTTGGGATAATGCACAAGCGTTATGGTCATCATTAATACTTAATCCTGAGCAGATTGATGAAGGTGCATTGTTTAGTGCTTTTGAAAATATTCTGACTAAAGAAACCGATAACGCGTTAATAAGTGAATTATTGACTCTGCCATCAGAGCGATTGATTCACTTGCAAATGGATGAGATTAATATTATTGAGGCCAAACAAAAACGAGAAGCGGTTATTGATAAAATCGTTCAGCGTTTCAAGCCTGTCTTACTTAGTATTTACAATAGGTTGAACACTGCTGATGTGTTTGAACTCACACCAGGAGCGGTAGGTAATCGATCATTAAAGAATACCTGTTTGTCTTATTTGGTTAAAGCAGGTGAGTTTGATCTAGCCTATCATCAGTTTGAATCAGCCAATTGCATGAGTGATCGTCTGGCTGCCTTTAATGCCTTATTGTCAGTTGATAATTCGCATCAGGATCATGCAATCCAACAAATGTTTACACTCTATCAGCACGATGTCCAGGTAATGGATAAGTGGTTTGCTGCTCAAGCATTGGCAGCTGAAAATGGGGTGGATGATATTAAGCAATTGATGCAGCATGCGTTATTTTCATTTAACACGCCGAATCGATTGCGTAGTGTCATTGGTAGTTTTGCCAGTAATTTTGTTCAGTTTCACAATCAGCAAGGTTATGAATTACTCACCGAGGTGATTATTAAGCTCAACACTTCTAACCCACAAATTGGGGCACGACTGGTAAGTATTTATAATCACTGGAAGCGTTACACACCTGAATTACGCGAACTACAAAAACAACAACTAGAAGCTATTTTAGCCACGGATGATTTATCGAATGATATTTTTGAGATTGTACAAGCGGCACTCGCACCTTAAATTATTGCAATGAAAATACAAACCTTAAGTCAGCTCCTTACCGATCAATCATTGACTCTATCAGTAGCAGAGTCTTGTACAGGTGGCAATTTGTCTGCCTTATTAACCAGTGTTTCAGGCTCATCTACTTATTTTGATCGAGGCTATATCACTTATAGCAATCAAGCAAAGATGGATATGCTTGATGTTGATGTTGAAATTTTAGAGCAGTTTGGTGCTGTGAGTGAACAAACAGCTTTTCAGATGGTTAATGGTCTGGTTCAAAATTCTCATAGTGATATTGCTGTCTCGATTACCGGTATCGCTGGCCCAACAGGTGGCACAGTAGAAAAGCCAGTAGGCATGGTGTGTTTTGGTTTTTACGTTAAAGATAAGCACTTCGTTAAGACTCAACACTTTTCAGGTGATCGAGAAACCGTGGTGGCTAGTAGTGTTGATTTTGTTATACAGACTTTAGTCGATGAACTATCCGCATAAATTTAGCGTTGCGCCAATGATGGATTGGACTGATCGACATTGTCGATATTTCTATCGTCTAATGTCAAAACAAGCACAACTCTACACTGAGATGATTACCAGTAAGGCTATTTTACATGGTGATAAAAAGCGCTTACTAGACTACCATGAAGATGAGCATCCGCTGGTATTGCAATTGGGTGGTAGTGATCCAAGCGAGATGGCACAGTGTGCCAAGATTGCCCAAGATTGGGGTTATGATGAAGTAAATATTAATGCCGGCTGTCCATCAGATAGAGTGCAATCAGGAAGCTTCGGTGCTTGTTTGATGAACACGCCGCAAGTAGTGGCAGAATGTGTTGATGCCATGAAACAAGCGAGTGATTTACCCATCACTCTAAAGTCTCGTATTGGTGTTGATGACATGGAGAGTTATGAAGAATTGGTTAACTTTGTTACCACGGTTGAGCAAGCAGGCTGTGATACGTTTATCATTCATGCGCGTAAGGCGTGGTTAAAAGGCTTAAGTCCAAAAGAAAATCGTACAGTACCACCACTCAATTACGATTGGGTATATCAAATTAAGCAAGATTTCCCCGAATTAACCATTGGCATTAATGGTGGTATTAATTGTTTAGAAGACGCACTGAATCATTTAGATAGGGTAGATAGCACCATGCTTGGCAGGGTTGTTTACCATCAGCCTTATTTGCTTTGTGATGTTGATGCAAAAATTTACAAACAAAATACAACAAAATTGAGTCGCGAACAAGTATTATTAGACTTTATTGAATACATGAAAAATCAAAGCAATCAAGGGGTGCCGATCCGCTCAATGACACGACATATTTTAGGTTTGTATCATGGACAACCCTATGCCAAGAAATTTCGACGATTATTAAGTGGTGCCACGGTTGAATTAGGTCATTTGTATGAGTGGTTAGAATTTATAGAGTTAGATCAAAAAAATAAGAATGGCTGATAGTAATTTTATTGTAAGTGTTGATATTGGCAGTCGTAAGATTGTTGTTTTGCTTGCTGATGAAGAAAATGGAAAGTTCACTGTCACTGGACATGCTATAGGAGATTCGGCTGGCGTCAAAAAAGGTGTTATTGTTGATGCAGATCAAGCAAGTCAGGCCATTAAAAAAGTAGCAGAAGTTGCTTGTTTAAGTTGTGATATTAAAAGTATCTTTAATGTCAGTACAAATATCTCTGACCCACACCTAACCGTGATTAACCGAGATGGACATACCTTTCTACCGACAAATGAAGTTAGTGAAGGCAATGTGAAATCTGCTGTTAAAAATGCTTGCGGTATTCCAACACCTACTAATAAACAAGTTATTAGTAGTGTTATTAATCATTTTATATTGGACAAAGATTCGGCCACGCATCAGGGTGTTGTTACTAAATATCCTGTTGGTCAAACAGCAACTAATTTAGAAGTCAATATGCATATTGTGACAGTATCTAACCAATGTGTAAGTGCAATCGAACAAAGTATCAACGGTAGTGGATTTGGTTTGAACAATATTGTACTAAACTCAATGGCAAGTAGTGAGGCCTATATTACGCAAGATGAAAAAGATAATGGTGTTTGTTTAGTTGACATAGGTGCTGGCGTGACTAATTTATCTGTTTTTACTAAAGGTGGTATTACTTATAGTGCGGTTATCCAAAAGGGCGGAGATCAAATTACTGAAGATATTGCCTATGCATTTGACACTTCTTTTGAAGAGGCTGAGCGTTTAAAGCTTGAGTATGGGGATGCACAAGTAAAATCTATTCGAGAAGATAAATTGGTTCCGTTTCAACAGATCAATGACGATGATGACCCTGATCAAAGTGAGCACTACTTATCACAACAATCGTTAGTTGAAGTGATTGAGCAGTCTTATTCGACTATATTTTCTTCAATTAAAAAAGTTTTACAATCTCAACAACTTGATCGTTCACTAAAATCTGGCTTTGTTTTGGCGGGTGGTGGTGCTAAGATTAAGGGTTGTGATATGCTAATGCTAAGCTGCGTTACTGTTAGAACTAAACTTGGGTGTATTAATGTTGATAAAATTACAACTAAAAAGTTACAATTTGAAGATAGCCTTAAAGATCCTGCTTATGCTTGTGCTTTAGGATTATTATTGTTTGAGCCTAACGAGTCTGATTTTAACTTTAGAGGGAAACAAACAAACAAACAAACAAGTATTTTGAGTAAAATTAGAGATCACCTTAGTACAAAACTTTAGTATATTTATGATCAAACAAAGAACAATTAAAAAAACCGTTAAAGCACGTGGCATCGGTATTCACAGTGGTGGCGTGGTTAACATGACGTTAATTCCTGCTGAGGCTGATCATGGTGTGGTTTTTAGGCGTATGGATGTTGGTGGTAAGTTGGTTAGAGCACACAACGCCTTTGTTAACGAGGTCGTGCTTTCAACCGGTCTTGAAAACCAAGGAGTTAAGGTTTCTACGGTTGAACACCTCATGAGTGCTTTTTCGGCTTTGGGTATTGATAATGTTTTGGTAGAGTTGGATTCCTTTGAAGTGCCAATTATGGACGGCTCTTCAGCACCATTTATTTTCCTAGTGCAATCTGCTGGTATTCAAGAGCAAGATGTGCACAAGCGTTTTTTTGTTATTAAAGACACCGTTAGAATTGAAAATGGAGATGCTTGGGCACAAGTTTCTCCTTATGAGGGGTTCAAAGTAACACTTGAAATTGATTTTGATCATAAGAAGGTAAAAGAGAGCGGGCAAAAACTCAGTATTGATTTTGCTCAACAGTCCTATTTGAAAGAAATTTCTCGTGCCAGAACCTTTGGTTATATGAAAGATGTAGAGATGATGCAGCGACAAAACTTAGCACTTGGTGCGAGTATGGATAACGCCATCGCACTCAGTGACGACGATGTTCTCAATGAAGATGGCATGCGTTATCAAAATGAATTTGTCAAACACAAAATTTTAGATATTGTGGGCGATTTGTATTTATTAGGCTCTAATCTTATCGGTCATTACGAAGGCTATAAAACTGGCCACTTATTAAATGATCAATTATTATCAGCCATTCTTGAAAGACCAGACACTTGGTCAATTGAAACATTTGAATCTGAAGATTCTCCGATTCAATTCTACTCCGAAGATTGGCAAAATTCCTTATAAACTGATAGTTGTATTAAGTGCACCTTAGGTATAATCTGAAGGTTTTTATTCTTTCAAAGAAGTGATGAAGTTAAATGGTGCGCAAATACTAATTGATTGCTTGAAAAGTGAAGGCGTGAAGCACATCTTTGGATACCCGGGTGGGGCAGTTCTACATATCTACGATGCATTAAATGTTTGTACGGCAATTGATCATATTTTGGTTCGTCATGAACAGGGTGCTGTGCACGCTGCAGATGGTTATGCGCGCACTAGTGGTAAATGCGGTGTAGCACTCGTTACCTCAGGCCCTGGTTTGACTAATGCAGTTACAGGTATTGCCACTGCGTTTACAGACTCTATTCCAATGGTGGTTGTTTCTGGCCAAGTGCCTTCTCCAGTAATCGGTAGTGATGCCTTTCAAGAGGTTGATGCAGTCGGTATTACGCGCTCATGTGTAAAGCATAATTTTTTGGTTAAAAATGCTGACGATATTGCTGAGACAGTTAAAAAAGCCTTTTATATCGCGACAACAGGGCGTCCAGGTCCTGTCTTGATTGACATTACCAAAGACGCAACCATTGCTGAAACTGAATACGAGGGTTACCCTCAAACGATAAAAATGCGCTCATATCAACCTGAAGTTCAAGTTGATGCTGAGCAGATTAAAAAAGCAATTGCAATCATTGAAAAGGCTAAAAAACCTATTATTTATTCAGGTGGTGGCAGCGTGATTGGCAATGCTAGTAAAGCCTTAACAACCCTGACGCACAATACTGGATTTCCAATCACACAGACGCTAATGGGTTTGGGTGCATTTCCTGCAACAGATAAACAGTCTTTAGGTATGCTGGGAATGCATGGTACGTACGAGTCAAACATGGCAATGCATGATTCAGACTGTATTATTACTGTGGGCGCAAGATTCGATGACCGCATTACTGGAAATTTAGAAAAATTCTGTCCTTACGCAAAAATCATTCATATTGATATCGACCCTTCCACCATTGGTAAAGTGGTGGGTGTTGATGTTGCTATTATTGGACAAGTGAACGATGTGTTGCAGGCGCTTATTCAGAGTCTGGATACTAAAAAACTAGAAAATATAGACTCGTGGTGGAAGCAAATCAATGACTGGCGCTCAGTAGACTCTATGGCGTACAGAACCAAACAAGGTGTGATTAAGCCACAAACAGTTATTGAAGCATTGTATGAAGTGACCAAAGGAGAGGCTATTGTTACTTCTGACGTAGGTCAACATCAAATGTGGGCGGCGCAGTACTATCCATTTGACAAGCCGCGTCGTTGGATTAATTCAGGCGGACTTGGAACCATGGGGTTCGGTTTGCCAGCAGCCATGGGTGCAAAATTAGCAGACCCTGATCGAGATGTAGCCTGTGTCACCGGTGACGGTAGTATTCAGATGATGCTACAAGAGTTGTCAACTATGTTGCAATACCATACACCCGTTAAAATCATTAATATTAATAATGGCTATTTGGGTATGGTACGTCAGTGGCAAGAGTTTTTCTATGATAAGCGTTATTCAATGTCTTATATGGATGCTTTACCTGATTTTGTGAAGTTGGCGGAAAGCTATGGCCATATTGGTATCAAGGTAGAAAAAGAAACCGATTTAAAGCCAGCACTGATTGAAGCGTTCAAGCAAAAAGACAGAACAGTATTTATCGATATTTTGACAGACCCAACTGAAAATGTATTCCCAATGATTCCATCAGGTGCAGGACATCATGAAATGTTATTAGCAGGACGCGATGAAATGGCTTCTACGAACGATTCAGGGTTAAACTTGGTATAGCTATGAGGCATATTATTTCAGTAATGTTAGAAAATGAAGCCGGCGCTCTGTCTAGAGTTGCCGGGCTTTTTTCGGCACGCGGCTTTAACATCGAGTCATTAACTGTGGCAGCTACCAATGATCCTACCTTGTCAAGAATGACAATTGTGAGTGTTGGTGATGATAATATCATTGAGCAAATTGTAAAACAACTTGAAAAACTCATTGATGTAGTCAAAGTAGTAGATTTGACAGCAACAGAGCATGTTGAACGTGAGTTATTATTAGTTAAAATTGACGTTAATCCAAACACACAAGCAGACATTGATCGACAAATTGATCAGTTTTCAGGCAAGATTATTGATGTGTCAGAAGATACTTATTTGATTGAAGTTGCAGGACAAAGTAAAAAAATTAATGAATTTTTAGATTCGCTAGATGCATCTAAAATTCTAGAAGTTTCAAGAACAGGCGTAACCGGCGTTTGTCAGAAAAGAGAAGGTTAATTACATAAAGAGGAAAAAAATGAATAGATATTACGATAAAGACGCAGACTTAAACATTATTAAAGGCATGAAAGTTGCAATTATTGGTTATGGTTCACAAGGCCATGCCCATGCAAATAACTTACAAGATTCTGGTGTAGAAGTTGTAGTTGGATTGCGAGATGGTTCTGCTAGTGCACAAAAAGCAACAGGTTCTGGTTTAGCTGTTAAGTCAGTTGAAGATGCAACTGCATGGGCAGATCTAGTGATGATTTTAGCGCCTGACGAATTTCAAGCTAAAATTTATACGGATAATATCGAGCCAAATCTTAAAGAAGGTGCGACATTAGCATTTGCACATGGTTTAAATATTCATTATGAAATGATCACCCCAAGAGCAGATCTTAATGTCATTATGATTGCTCCTAAGGCGCCAGGTCACACAGTGCGTTCAGAATTTGAAAAAGGTGGTGGTATTCCTGATTTAATCGCTGTACAACAAGATGTATCTGGTACAGCAAAAGACATTGCATTATCTTATGCGTCAGCCATTGGTGGTGGACGTACAGGTATTTTGGAAACTTCGTTTAGAGAAGAAACAGAAACAGATTTATTTGGTGAGCAAGTCGTTTTATGTGGTGGTACAACAGCTTTAGTTCAAGCGGGTTTTGAAACTCTAGTAGAAGCAGGTTATGAGCCAGAGATGGCGTATTTTGAGTGTTTACACGAGCTAAAGCTAATTGTAGATTTAATGTATGAAGGTGGTATTGCTAACATGCGTTATTCAATTTCAAACACAGCAGAATACGGTGATGTGACTCGTGGGCCACGTATTGTAACTGATGAAACTAAAGCGGAAATGAAGAAAATTTTGGGCGAAATCCAAGATGGTTCGTTTGCTAAAGAGTTTGTAGCTAATGTTGGTGATTTACCAGCACGTCGTGAAGTTCAGCGTCAGCACAAAATTGAGCAAGTGGGTGAATCGCTTAGATCGATGATGCCTTGGATTAACAAAATTGTCGATCAAAGTAAAAACTAGAAAGGCTTTATAAACATCAAACGTCCAACTCAGTTGGGCATTTTTATTTATCCAGGTTGAACAATTTAGCGCTATAATCTCAATATGACAGTTAAAAAAGCAAAGATAGGGGTTTACCTACTGCCCAATGTTTTAACAACCTTTGGTTTGTTTGCAGGGTTTTTTGCTATTATTCTTGCTACTAAAGGCCAGTACGCCGATGCCGCAATTGCTATTTTTGTTGCTATGCTGTTTGATGGGCTTGATGGTCGTGTGGCGCGCCTAACAAATACTCAGAGCTCATTTGGTGAACAGTATGATTCATTGGCGGATATGCTTTCGTTTTGTGTGGCACCGGCCTTGTTGGTGTATTTTTGGCAGTTTTCTGACTTGGGTAAAATTGGCTGGTTAGGTGCATTTGTTTATACTGCTGCTGGTGCTTTACGTTTGGCTCGATTTAACACTCAGATTGGTGTTGAAGATAAGCGTTATTTTCAAGGTTTGCCTTCGCCAGCAGCGGCAGCATTGGTTGCAGGCATGGTTTGGACCAAGCAAAGCATTGGTGTAACCGAGTATGATCAGTACCTAACATTGGTAAGTTGGGTTATCTTAGTGGGTGCTGGCGTACTAATGGTGAGTAATATTCGTTATTACAGTTTTAAAGAAATCAACCTAAAGGGTAGGGCGTCTTTCAAGTTGTTATTAATTGCGACATTAATCATTATTGTGACAACCTTATGGCCCAGTGCAATTTTATTTGTGTTTTTCTTGGCTTATGCTGTATCAGGCTTAATCATGACCATGGTTGAAGTAAGGAAGAAGCGTCAAATGAAAAAACGAGCAAAAAACGCTTAATATTGCTTTATAATGCGCATTATGACTTATCAAGTTACAACCTTTCGATTTAAGCAAAGCATTCTCTTGTCTTTGTTGTTACGATTATTGCCATAAGGCATAATCTACTTACGCGTATGACTGAAAAGTCCCGCACCTCAAAACTGAATATAACAACATAAAAACATAGGAGGCTTGATATGCCTGACAAACTAATTATTTTTGATACAACGCTTCGTGATGGTGAACAATCACCTGGCGCATCGATGACCAAAGATGAAAAAGTACGTATTGCCAAAGTATTAGAAAAAATGCGCGTCGATGTAATTGAGGCAGGTTTTGCCATTGCATCACCGGGTGATTTTGCAGCAGTACAAGCTGTGGCTAATGCTGTACAAGACTCAACCGTTTGCTCTCTTGCCAGAGCACTAGATAAAGATATTGATCGTGCAGGTGAGGCTTTAAAAGGGGCTAATTCAGCTCGCATTCATACGTTTATTGCGACCAGTGATATTCACATGAAAATGAAGCTAAATATGACGCCAGATCAAGTGGTTGAACAAGCAGTTCGCGCTGTTAAACGCGCTAGAAAATATACCGATAATGTAGAATTTTCACCTGAAGATGCGGGTAGGTCCGATGAGGACTTTCTTTGTCGTATTATCGAGGCGACGATTGCTGCTGGTGCAACCACGATCAATATTCCTGATACCGTGGGTTACAACATACCGCACCAGTTTGGTGCTACGATAAAATCACTGATTGAACGAGTTCCAAATTCAGATAAAGCAATCTTTTCAGCACATTGTCATAATGACTTGGGGCTTGCTGTTGCTAACTCCTTGTCTGCTGTGCTGAATGGCGCTAGACAAGTCGAGTGTACGATTAATGGTTTGGGTGAGCGCGCTGGTAATACTTCATTAGAAGAGTTAGTAATGGCGGTGAGAACACGACAAGATGTGTTTGACTGCGATACCAATATTGATACTACGCATATTTTGGCGGCGTCACGTCTGGTTTCTAGTGTGACTGGTTTTATCGTACAACCCAATAAGGCTATTGTTGGTGCAAATGCCTTTGCTCATGAAGCAGGCATTCATCAAGATGGCGTTTTAAAACACCGTGAGACTTATGAAATTATGCGCGCAGAGGATGTTGGTTGGAATACTAATAAATTAGTGATGGGTAAGCACTCAGGCCGTAATGCCTTTAAAGTGAGACTAACCGAGCTCGGCGTAGAATTTGACTCTGAAGAAAGCCTCAATGATGCTTTCAGACGGTTTAAAGAATTGGCTGATAAAAAACACGAAATTTTTGATGAAGATCTGCAAGCTTTGGTATCAGAAACACAAACTGAAGCGAGTGAATCAATCAAACTGGTGTCTTTAAAAGTTTGCACTGAAACCGGTGAAGAAAATACCGCAACGGTTGTTCTGTCTGTTGATGACAAGGAACAAACCGCTACTGCAAAAACCTCAGGTGCAGTGGATGCTACGTTTAGCGCCATTAGTTCATTGGTGGATTTTGAGATAAATTTGCAATTATATTCAGTCTCTAATGTAACCCAAGGCACGGATGCGTTGGGTGAAGTTAACGTACGTCTAGAGCATAATGGGCGCATTATTAATGGCCAAGGTGCTGATACAGATATTATTACCGCCAGTGCTAAAGCGTATATTCATGGTTTGAATAAAATTATGGCAGCTACTGATAGGGCGCATCCTCAGATATGAGTGAAGCACTAAGATCACGCTATTTAGAGGCTTTAGGTGTACCCGGGTTTTTGTATGCCGAAGATAAACTTGAAGATCTTGATGCGAAAAAAACCAGCACACTGTGTTTGGTCATTGAAACTCAAAATTCGCGCTCATTTTGTCAAGCTGGAAAGTATCAAGATTTTTTATTAAAAATGTTGGGTGCCATTGGTTTACATCAACAGGATGTAATTTTTGTCAGTATTAACGCCGATGATTTAAGCCGGACACTTGGTCAATATAATGCTAAAACAGTGTTACTAATGAGTAAAGACCTAAAGTCATCTTCTGAGCAGCATTTTATTGCACACCATCCAAGTGAAGTCTTAGTGAATGAAAAACTCAAGCGTGAAACCTGGGAAGTTTTAAAAAAGATAAAAGCATGTCTAAAGTAGACTACAGCTTAAAAGGCTATGATCGCCCCAAGCTTGTTACCCCTAATGGCGAAAAAAAATTACTTATGCATTCATGCTGCGCCCCTTGTGCTGGTGAAATTATGGAAGCATTGGCAATCTCAAAAATTGATACAACAATATTCTTTTACAATCCTAACATTCACCCCACTGAAGAATACGAATTACGCAAAGAGGAAAATATTCGTTTTGCGCAAAAACTTGGCATGCCATTTATTGATGCAGATTACGACAAAGACAACTGGTTTGATCGTACCAAAGGTCAAGAAAATGAGCCTGAGCGTGGTGAGCGTTGTACCACGTGTTTTGATATGCGTTTTGAAGTGACCGCACAATATGCGCAAGATCACGATTTTGATCTTATTTCATCAACGTTGGGTATTTCACGCTGGAAAGATATGAGTCAAATCAATGGTTGTGGTGCGCGCGCCGCTGAGCCATTTAATGACATTAGTTATTGGGATTTTAACTGGCGCAAGCAGGGTGGCTCATCGCGCATGTTGGAATTGTCTAAACGTGAAGAATTCTATCAGCAAGAGTATTGTGGTTGTGTGTATTCACTACGTGATACCAATCGTTGGCGTGTATCTAGAGATCGTGAAAAGATTGAGCGTGGTGTAAAATTCTACCAACAAGCCATGGACAAATTATCTGTTCAAACCAAGGTTTAGCCTAATAAGTACAACAACAATGCTTTTTGTGCGTGTAGGCGATTTTCAGCCTCGCCCCATACTAAGCTTTGTTTGCCATCAATCACATCGGCACTCACTTCTTCACCACGATGTGCGGGTAAGCAGTGCATAAATACCGCATCTGATTTAGCTTGAGACATTAAATTTTTATCGACTTGAAAATCTTCAAAGTCTAATTCGCGTTTTTTCTGTTCAGCTTCTTGTCCCATGCTAGCCCAAACATCAGTCACCACTAAATCTACATCGTTACAAGCGCTATTAGCATCTTTGCATAAGTTGATGTAATCAGTGTACTGATCAACAAAACTTTGATCTGGTTCATAACCTTTAGGTGTGGCAATATTAAGCGTAAAGCCAAAAGCTTTAGCTGCTTGCATATAAGTGTGACACATGTTGTTACCATCACCAATCCAGGCTACTGTTTTGCCTTTGATCGAGCCATTATGCTCCTGATAAGTCATCATGTCAGCCAGTAATTGACATGGGTGTGATTCATCTGATAGGGCGTTAATAATAGGCACCGATGAGTAATCAGCAAATGTATTAATGTCTGCGTGCGATGAAACGCGCAGCATAATACAATCAACCATTGAGCTAATAACAACCGCACTGTCAGTAATGGGCTCACCACGACCTAGCTGAATATCTTTGTCTGATAAAAATAAAGCATGGCCACCGAGTTGTGTCATACCTGTTTCAAATGAAACTCGAGTACGAGTAGATGATTTATCAAAAATCATGGCTAAGGTTTTATTTTTTAAGGTATTAGAAATCTCACCAGCCTTATGCTGTTTTTTTAAAGCAATGGCTTGATCAATGATTTGTTGTAAATCATCATTAGATAAGTCGTCTAGATTGATAAAGTGTTTTGTCATGTTGATATCTCCGTTTATACGGTATCGATTAGCTCACAGACCGTGTTGATAATGCTATCAGCCTCGGCTTTGTTAATAATTAATGGTGGCAACAAACGAATTGATTGCCCGGTTATATTGAGTAGTAGTTTTTTATCAAGGGCTGCTTTTAATAAGCTTGAACAATCTTGGTTAAGTTCAATGGCTAGCATTAAGCCTTTGCTACGTATTTCTACCACCTTGTCTGAATTCATTAGCTTTGATTTAAAGCCAGATACTAAATATTCACCCATTTGTACGGCATTGTAAAGAATGTCGTTTTTTTCAATAACCTCAAGCACTGTCAGCGCTGTTTGACAAACTAGAGGGTTGCCACCAAAGGTAGAGCCATGTGAACCGGGCTGAAATAAGGTGGCCGCCTTGCCTTTAGCCAGGCAAGCACCAATTGGCACGCCATTACCCAGGCCTTTGGCTAGGGTTAAAATATCAGGGGTGATGTTGTTATACTCGTGAGCAAATAACTTACCAGTACGGCCGATGCCTGTTTGCACTTCATCAAGTATTAGCAGCCAGTCATTAGCTTGGCAAATGTCTTGTACTTGATTAAGGTAATCATCAGCTGGAATAATCACGCCACTTTCACCTTGAATAGGTTCCAACATAATCGCCACAATATTGGCATTATCTACATGTGCGGTAATGGCGTCAATATCGTTAAAGTCAACGTGGATAAACTCACTAACTAAAGGCGAAAAGCCGTTTTGTACTTTTTCATTACCAGTAGCTGATAGGGTCGCCATGGTGCGACCGTGAAAACTTTGGTTAGCTGTTAGGATAACGGGGTTATCAATATTATTAGCCCGCCCATGCAAACGGGCAATCTTGATAGCGGCCTCATTAGCCTCAGCACCAGAGTTACCAAAAAAAGCGGTATCCATACTGGCCAATTGGCATAATTTTTTGGCCAAGGTTTCTTGGTGTTGAATGTGATACCAGTTACTGGTGTGTAGTAGTGTACTAGCCTGTATTTGGATAGCAGCTGTAATGTCTTTGTGGCAATGACCCAACCCAACCACGCCGACACCTGATAAAGCATCTAAGTATTGATCACCCTTAGTATCTGTCAGGTAACAGCCTTCACCTTTAACAAAGGTAACTTCAAGGGGTGCATAATTTGACATTAAATAAGACATAATTTTTTTTAGTGTGTTTTTAAATTGGCCACTAAACAAAAAAGCCCCAAACGGGGCTTTTATTACCAATCAGAATTCTGATTATGATTGGTATTGTAAAGGCGGTGCCATTTGGATATCGATTTCAGCTAACTCTTTTTTGTAGCCTTCATAGAAAGAACCTGCTGGTGGATTAACCCACTCTTCATATGAAAAACCATTTTCATCTGTATGAGCTTTAAAAGTATTTTGTAGTGCGATTCTTTTTGCGCTTAATTCATTGGATTCTTGACTAACTGCGTCCATGTTTATCTCCTAAATATAGAATAAGTAAAAGAGTAATTATAACCTCAAATAGAGCTTTGTGGTGTTTATTATTTACCGTGAATGGTGACAAATACCTTACAATCCATTCAAGTTTATGTCACAATTAAGTTGAATATTTTTTAATCTGATAAGGAGCGTTTATGCAATTAAGTATTTCTGGTCATCATCTCGATATCACCGAGGCAATCAAGCAACATTCTATTGAAAAATTATCTAAAATTAAACATCACTTCGATCACTTGATCAACATTAATATGGTCTTGGGAGTTGAAAAGGATGTGCAAAAAGCCGAGGCAACTATTCATATCAGTGGAGCAGATTTATTCGCTAAAGCTGAAAGTGATAATTTATACGTTTCTATTGACCAGATGGTTAATAAACTAGATTCACAAATTAAAAAGCACAAAGAAAAATTAAACGACCATAGAAAAAACTAAGGGTTGACTAACCTAGGGTAAGCCCTGGGTTTAAAAAAAGGAACATTAATTCAATGTCAGAAGTTGAAAACACTTCTTTCGAAGTTTGCCTCCAGAAACTAATGACGTCTCTGGAGGCTTCTTTGTATGAAGAAGCCACCGCTCAACTTGCCAACTTACATTCGGCTGAAATTGCTCGCCTATTAGAAGGTGTCTCACCCAAAGACAGAACTAAGCTTTGGGTTAATATTGATCCAGGCACACAAGGTGATATTCTTAAAGATCTTAGTGAAGATGTTCAGTCTCAACTTCTCAATGAAATGGATGTTGATTCTATTGTAAAAGCCACCGAAGGCCTAGACATGGATGATTTGGCAGATATTGTGCCAGAGCTACCAGAATCAGCATTACACAATCTACTTCTAACATTAGACCACAAGCATCGAGACCATTTAAAGCACGTTTTATCTTATCCTGAAGATTCAGCAGGTGGGCTTATGAATATCGATATCATTACAGTGCGTGATGATGTAAATGTGCGTACTGTGATTCGTTATTTGCGCTTATTAAAAGAAATGCCAAATGATACTGACAAGGTGTTTGTGGTTGATCGTTCTTATAAATATTTAGGCTCGATTCATATTTCTACTTTGCTAACCAATGAAGCAGAGCAAAATATTAATCCACTGATTAACAAGATGCTTAAGCCTATCCCTGCAGACATGCCTGAAAAAGAAGTGGCGCATTTGTTTGAGCAGCGTAATTTGATTTCAGCACCGGTAATTGATGAAAACAATCAACTCATTGGTCGTATTACTATTGACGATGTGGTTGACGTGATTCGTGATGAAGCAGAACACTCGGTGATGTCAATGGCGGGTTTGGACGAAGAAGAAGATGTATTTGCACCTGTGATGCAAAGCTCTAAGCGTCGCAGTATTTGGCTTGGTGTTAATTTAATTACCGTCTTTATCGCGGTATTTTTTATCGGATTATTTGAAGCGACATTGCAAGAGAAAATCGCCTTAGCTATTTTGATGCCAGTGGTCGCCTCTATGGGCGGTATTGCCGGTACCCAAACCTTAATTTTGGTTACGCGCGGTATTGCCACCGGTAGGATAACCGCCTCCAACCTTAAAGTACTAATGAACAAAGAAGTAGCCATTGGTTTTTTAAATGGTATTGTGTGGTCGGTTGTTATTGCACTAGCGACTTACTTCTGGTTTGAAGATGTGATGCTCAGTCTTGTGATTGCTTTGGCTGTTATTGTTAATTTAATTTTTGCTGCTTTTTCTGGCGCATACTTACCCTCACTACTCATCAAGTTCAAAATCGATCCAGCCCTTGCAGGTGGTGTCATTCTTACCACGATTACTGATGTCATTGGTTTTGTGGCTTTCTTGGGTTTGGCTTCACTGGTCATCTAAAAATTCGCCCTTTGAATTGGTATAAATATGCCGTTTTTATTTAAAAAATACAACACTGTTAAAGGCAAAAAAGTCCAACAATTTTTATTGGACGAGGCTAAATTATCATCGCCTGTATCACAAAAACTTTTGTCTAAAAATAGAGTGTTTGATGACCAAGGAAACATCCTTAAAAATGGACAAATCTTAAAAGGTGAATATATACAAGTAGCTGTATTTGAAGGCCACACAAGAGGCTTAAAACCTATGTTTGAAGTGCAAGATTTTGCTGTATTTGATAAGCCGTCAGGGGTAATGGTCCATCCAACACGAAAAACTACTGAATATTGTTTACTGGATGAAATTAGGCATCATTTTGGTGAACAAGCAGATTTAGCACACCGTATTGATGCTGAAACATCAGGCTTAGTATTAGTCGCTAAAAACAAGCATGCAAGCAGAATCTTAAAAACCATGTTTGAAAATAGACAATACGAAAAGTCATATTTAGCCTTGGTAAAAGGCCATTTGCAAGATAATATTACAATTGATGCGCCGATATCAAAATCAACAGGCAGTATCAATATCAAAATGACGTGTGATAACGAATCTGGAAAAGCGTCAACAACCCACATTAAGCCACTGAAGTTTAACAAACAAGATGACACAACCTTGGTTGAAGCCATACCCATTACTGGCAGACAGCATCAAATAAGAGTGCATTTAGATTCGATCGGGCATACAATCTTAGGTGATCCAATCTATGGTGTTGATGATCAGATAGCTGATGAATATTTAAGAAAGATATTGTCAGATGAAAAGAGGATTGAGTTGATTGGTGCAAAAAGATTAATGCTTCATGCAAACAATCTGTTATTTGTTTACAAAGATAAAGAATATGATATTACTTCAAAATTTAGCAAATTTTACGAATAAACCAAATCTCGCTGTAAAAAAGAATAAATAAGGCGTTTTTAGGTTGAAAACACCCTATTTTTTCTATTTTTATAAGGATATTCGATGTAATGCACCCAGTAAATGGGCACAAGGGCAAGGCCTGTTGCAAAGGTAAAAAATTTCAGAAATTTTGTAAATCAGAAGTCTTTGGTAGAAATATCGTTATTTCCTAGCCAAGTTCTGAATTTTATTTGAATTTCTTCTAGAGTTTTTTGATTGTCTGCCTCAAATCGTAATACTAAGCATGGTGTAGTATTAGAAGGGCGAACCAGACCCCAGCCGTTAGGATAATCTACTCGTACACCATCAATGGTGATAATGTTAGCCCCTTCAAAATTGACGTTTTCAGCCAATTTATCCATGGCTTTAAATTGATCGCCTTGCTCATCAAAATGAATATTAATCTCAGGCGTGTTGATGCTATCAGGTAAATCGGCAAAAACTTCTGCGCAAGTTTTGTCGGTTTTTGACATAATTTCTAATAATCTTGCACCGGTGTAAAGTGCATCGTCAAAGCCATACCAACGTTCTTTAAAGAAAATATGGCCGCTCATTTCACCACCGAGTGCAGCACCGGTTTCTTTAAGTTTGGCTTTGATAAAACTGTGACCTGTACGCGACATAATTGGATCACCGCCATGTTCAGCAATGTCTTTTGGTAGTAAAGAAGAGCACTTCACATCAAATACAATTTTGGCGCCTTTATTGCGTTCAAGAATGTCTCTTGAGTACAGAATCATTTGGCGGTCTGCCCAAATAACATTACCTTTATTGTCAATGAGGCCGAGTCGGTCGCCATCACCATCAAAGGCAAAACCCATGTCTGCACCGGTATCTATTACTTCTTTGATAATATCTTCAAGATTATGCAATTTTGAAGGATCAGGATGATGGTTAGGGAAGGTACCATCAACTAAACAAAATAGCTTAGTGACTTTGGCACCGAGTTGTTCAAAAAGTTTAGGCGCAATATTGCCAGCAACACCATTACCTGCATCCACAACAATGTTGAGTGGTTTGTCGAGTTTGATGTCTGATTTGATACGATCAATATAATCTTGTTCGATATCAACTTTGGTTGAAGTACCATGACCCGTATTAAAATCATTATTAACAATACGTTGATAGAGTTCTTGGATACGATCACCTGAAAGAGTTTCGCCGGCAATCATAATTTTAAAACCATTGTATTCAGGTGGGTTGTGTGAGCCGGTAATCATCACCCCTGAGGTGGCGGCTTTGGTATACGTGCCGTAATATACCAGTGGGGTAGGTACCATGCCAATATCAACAATATGACAACCACTTGCTTTTAGGCCAGATTTTAGCGCATCCATTAGCGTTAATCCACTGAGGCGTCCATCGCGCCCAACCACAATACCTCGCTCGCCTTTGGCGATGGATTCACTACCAATGGCAAGACCGATTAGTTTGACTGCTTCAGGAGTGAGCTCTTGCTCAACAATGCCACGAATATCGTAAGCTTTAAAAATAGATTGTGAAATAGGCATAGTGATAAAATGAATTCAAATAAATGGTTTATTTTAATCACAAAGAGTACATTAAATGAAAGAACAGTTTGAAGTAATTGCACTTGAAAACGAAACCATGACGCTTAAAGTAAATCGCTCAGGTGGGTGTCATAGTTGCTCGGCTAGTGGTGGTTGTGGTACGGGTATTTTGGCTAATTATTTTGATCATTATTCGGTGTTTAATAAACCGATTCAAAGTGGTGTAGCTGTTGGTGATTTTGTAACTTTAGAGATTTCATCGGCTGAATTATTCTCACGTGCTTTTATGCTTTATATTTTTCCAATCTTGGCGCTATTTATTGGCAGCTATATTGGATTAGGCTTAGATTCTGAAAATGAATTGTGGCAAATCAGCTTTGGAATAACAGGATTTATCAGTGCACTTTTGTTGACAAAATATTTTGTAAAGTAGGCTTTCAAAGCGCTGTAAATTTGGGATAATCGATCTATTTTTATAAACAAATTTCGTTTATTATGCCAAATCAAGATATCGATCCATTAGAAACCCAAGAATGGCTAGAAGCCTTTAAATCTGTCGCTAAAGTCGAAGGCGATGA
>OBIL01000011.1_pt1 | contig 32300 bp, 39 predicted proteins | sample 1503321 | NCBI WGS metagenome assembly OBIL01 (sample SAMEA3696450, study PRJEB22514) | metagenome | biome: water; feature: marine; material: hydrothermal vent | place: Pacific Ocean | collected 2014-08-16 | depth 1514 m | reverse complement strand
CACATAACTTCTTATTAATGCATGCGATGGGTCCTAATGTTGCGGGTGTGATAGGATCGGCAATTGCCGCCGGTATTATGATCCAATTTTTAGGATAACCTTTTACTTCGTCTTTTTACTTTCCACCCCTCAAGGGGGGCGCTAAAGTGAGTACGGTGTTAAATATTAAAGAATACTCAGTTACGTAGCTTTACTACACGCCTTTGTATTTTTTAATATTCGCCTTGTAGAAAATCAAAATACTCGAAAAATACTTATAAAATTCTTAACTTGATTTACTTTAAAATAGATACATTATGCAACGTACATTTCTAAAAGCTAAACTTCATCGAGTCACTACCACTGCTAGCGAGTTGGATTACGAAGGCTCGTGCGAGATTGATGGTGTATTGTTAGATGCCGCTGGTATTGGTTCTTTTGAACAAATCCAAATTTATAACATTAATAATGGCAATCGCTTTACCACCTATGCTATTCGTGGCAAGGACAACTCTGGTGTTATCTCTGTAAACGGTGCGGCTGCACACAAGGCTGATGTTGGTGATTTATTAATTATTGCTGCCTATGCGCAGTATGATGAACAAGAGCTTCACAATTACGCACCAAGGTTGTGCTATGTGGATGACAGCAATACATTAGTTAGAACAGATTCTAAGATTCGCTAAGCTGTCCGTTTTCCAAGATTAAGATTCTCTGCATTTTTTGAGCAATCTTTTTATCGTGCGTCACCATAACCAATGCCGAGTTTTGCGCTTGATTGAGTTCAATCATGAGTCCAAGAACGTCGGCTGCATTTTTAGCGTCTAAATTACCCGTTGGTTCGTCAGCTAGCAAACAGCTTGGTTGAGTGATTAAAGCACGCGCAATGGCAACACGTTGGCGCTCACCCCCTGATAGTTCTGCAGGTCGATGGTCGAGTCTGCCCTTTAAGCCAACTTCTGAAAGTAATTCCTTGGCTGATGTTAAAGCGGTTTGTTTGTCATCGCCACGAATTAACAACGGCATTGCCACATTATCTAGGGCACTAAAGTCTTTTAATAAGTGATGAAATTGATAGACAAAACCTAAGTGTTGAGCGCGAAGCTCGGTAATTTTATCTTCACTTAATTGCCCGAGATTAGTACCATTTAAGTGCACCTTCCCCTTGCTAGGCTGGCTCATTCCACCTAATAAATTGAGTAAGGTAGACTTGCCACAGCCTGATTGTCCTAGGATGGCAATTGACTCACCTGAACTGATGCTTAGATTGAGCGCTTCAAGTACAGGTGTTTTGATTTTTCCACTGTTGTAGTGGTAGCTTACTTGCTGGCATTCAATTAAATTATTCATGGTTTAACACCTTAGCAATTTCAACTTTTCCGGCACGCTTCGCTGGATAGATTGCAGCTAAAATAACCAAAACAAAGGCGCCAACTGCTACCGTAATCACATCACTTAAATGAATCTCAGAAGGGAAGCGGTTAATATAGAACACATCCTTAGGGAAAAATTGGAAACCCAGTATGGATTCGATGCCACTCACCACAGACTCAATATTGAGCGATAGTAAAACCCCTAAAATAACACCCAAGGTAATACCGACAATGCCAATGGTAATGCCTTGGTAAAAGAACAGTTTGACAATGCGTTTGGGTGTCATACCAATGGTTTTAAGGATGGCAATATCTGCTTTTTTATCGGTGACCACCATGACCATCATTGAGACAATGTTGAAAGCGGCAACCGCAATAATGAGTGATAAGACAATGCCAATCATTTGTTTTTCGAGATTCAGTGCTTTGATAAAATTGGCTTTTTTCTGTGTCCAATCTGTACCGTAATAACGATCATTACCCAGCTTTTTAACAACTTGATTGGTGATTCTTCTGGCCTCGAATAAGTCATCTACTTTGAGTCTAACGCCAGAAACCAAGCCTTTCATGTTGTATAGCTTCTGAGCTTGGTTAAGATGAATAAAGGCTAGATTGTTATCGTATTCATTAATGCCAGCATCAAAGATGCCACTCAAGGTAAAGCGTTTAAACCTAGGCTGTATACCAATAATGCTACTTGAAATCTCAGGCGTGAGCAACGTTATCTTATCGCCAACATTGACGCCGAGTTGTAGGGCTAAGCCAGAACCAATTAAGATATTAGCACCAGTCAAATCAGCATTACCACTTTTAATATTGTCGAGCAAGATTGAGGTGTTTTTTTCTAAACGGGGGTCGACACCTCGCACGCTAACACCTTGTGATCTGCCATTAATACTTAGTAGGCCATAGCGTTCAATATAAGGCGATGATTCAAGCACATGCGGATTTTGGTTGATAGACAGTCTAAGTGTTTGCCAATCAGTTAGCGTGCCGCTATATTCGCTAATGGTTGAGTGTGAAATGGCACTTAATACTCGGTCTCTAAGTTCCTTATGAAAGCCGTTCATGACTGATAACACAGTGATAAGTGTCGTCACACTTAAAATTAACCCAACCATAGAGACGCCAGAAATAAAAGAAACAAAGCCTTTTTTACGATTGGAACGCAAATATTGGTTAGAAATACTAAATTCAACACTCATAGTGCTGATATTTTGTCATAATTAGCGTTTTAAAGGTAGGAATAACTTTTAGTAATGAATCTAAATAATCGAGGGCTTGTTAATTATTTATTGTTGCCAGTCTCAGGTATTTTTTATCTTTTATCCCGTATTAGAAAATTCTTTTACCAAGCAAAATTATTAACCACTTACAATTTCAATGTAGACGTGGTTGTGGTTGGCAACATCACCGTTGGCGGTAGTGGAAAAACCCCTATCGTTATTGCATTGGTGAATCATTTTAAGCAGCAAGGGAAGCGAGTCGGCGTGGTTTCCCGTGGTTATGGCGGCACACATCAGCAAGGTAGTTTATTGGTTGACCAAAATACAGAAGCCAGTATTTCAGGTGATGAGCCGTCACTAATTGCTACACAAACCCAAGTACCGGTAATGGTGAACAAGGATCGTGTTCAAGCAGTTAAAGATTTAATTATTGATCATAATGTCGATCTTATTATTAGTGATGATGGTCTGCAACACTATGCCATGGGTAGGCAGATTGAGATTGCTGTAGTCGATGGTAAACGACGTTTTGGCAATGGTTTTTTCTTGCCAGCTGGCCCACTTAGAGAATCAGAATCAAGGTTGAAAACCGTTGATTTTATTATTAACAATGGTGCAGAGCATGTGGGCGAAATCACTTCAACATTAAAAGCCTTAATGTTTGTCAATGTAGCCACTAATGAAGAGCAACCACTAGACTTTTTTAATCAAAAGACTTGTCATGCAGTGGCAGGCATTGGCTATCCGCAACGATTTTTTGACACTTTGACGCAACTGGATATTAAGGTAGAGGTGCATGCCTTTGCTGATCATCATGCCTTTGCTCAGACAGATCTTGCTTTTGATGATGATTATCCTATTCTTATGACCGCCAAGGATTGTGTAAAATGTAGGGAGTTCGCAACAGATCAAATGTGGTACTTGCATGTTGAAGCTGAATTAAGCGACGATTTTTTGACTGAATTAACAAATAAATTATGATTGATGAAGCCTTACTTAAATTGCTAGTTTGCCCACAAAGTAAAGCACCACTCAAACAAGTGGGCGATGAACTGGTTTGTGAAGCTAGCGGCTTAGCTTATCCTATTAATGATGGCATCCCTGTTTTACTGATTGAAGAGGCACGAAAAATAAGCTGATGGATTTTTCCGTTATCATTCCTGCACGCTACGCATCCACTCGCTTGAACGCAAAATTATTGCAAGATATTCACGGCAAGCCATTGATTCAACACACCTATGAAAATGCCATTAAGAGTGGCGCTTCAAGCGTGATTATTGCCACAGATGACACTCGTATTGAAACCATTGCGAATGATTTTGGCGCCACCACATGTATGACGGGCGATCACCATACGTCCGGCACTTCACGCATTGCAGAAGTGTTGGATAAAATGTCGATTAACGATGATGAAATTATTGTTAACGTTCAGGGTGATGAGCCGATGTTGGGTGCCAGTGTAATTGAACAAGTCGCTAATAATTTAGCCAAGAGCGAGATGAAAATGGCGACTTTGTGTGAAAACGTGATTGATAAAAATCAATATCTAGATCCAAACTGCGTCAAGGTCGTATTTGATAAATTTGGTAAAGCGCTGTATTTTTCACGTTCACCCATTCCTGCCTTTAGAGAAGAAGCTGATTTTGATAAATCAATATGCTTTAAACATATTGGTATTTACGCCTATCGATCAGGTTTTATCAAGCAGTATTTAACCATGGATAGTTCAGTCTACGAACAAGTGGAAAAATTAGAACAACTCACCGTACTTAATGAGGGTTTTGATATCCATGTAGCGCCAGCTTGTGAAGCAACAGGATTTGGTGTGGACACCATTGAAGATTTGGCTAAAGTAAGAGAGGCTTTACAGTGATTATTGACGGTAAAGAAATTGCAAAAAAATTAAGAAGTAGTATTGCCAAACAAGTGGCTAAGCTTGATCGCAAGCCTGGCTTAGCGGTTATCTTGGTAGGTGATGACCCAGCTTCAGCGGTGTATGTGCGTAATAAAGACAACGCCTGTAAAGAGGTTGGCTTCTATTCTGAGAAAATTAATAAACCGTTAGATATTACCCAAGCAGCATTATTGGCTGAAGTTGAACGTCTTAACAAGGATGACAAAATTGACGGTATTTTGGTGCAGTTGCCATTGCCGAGTCATTTAGACGCTAATCAAGTGATTGAGGCGATTAATCCTAACAAGGATGTTGACGGCTTCCACAGTGAGAATGTTGGCAAATTGATGCAAAATAAGCCGCATTTACGCCCCTGCACACCCAAAGGGGTAATGACAATGCTAGCAACCATAGGTGTTGATCTAACAAGCAAGAATTGCGTGGTAGTAGGCGCATCAAATATTGTTGGTCGTCCAATGGCAATGGAGCTTTTAAATGCACGTGCAACCGTTACTATTTGTAACAGCAAAACCCAAGATTTATCCAGCAAGATTAAACAAGCTGATGTTGTGGTAGTGGCGGTTGGTAAATCAAAAATGATCAAAGGCGATTGGATTAAAGACGGTGCCATCGTGATTGATGTTGGCATTAACCGCCTAGACGATGGCAGTTTGTCTGGTGACGTAGATTTTGATTCAGCGCAAGATAAAGCCTCATGGATTACACCTGTACCGGGTGGTGTTGGGCCAATGACCATTGCCACTTTATTAGAAAATACATTAACCGCCTATACGGCAAGAGAGGAAAAATGAAAATCTTAATTAAAGGAATGAGAGAAGGCTTAGGTCGATTAATTGTATTAATTGATTGGGTTTTTTCTCCTAAAAAAATCAAGCGCAGCGAATCGGAACAAGCTGAAGTTAACAAGCAAGCTGAATCCTTGAAGCTGTATCAATTTTACGCTTGCCCATTCTGTATTAAAACACGCCGCACTATTAAGCGTCTTAACTTACCAATGGAAACGCGTAATGCTCAAGCCGGCCAGTTCCGTGCTGAACTATTAGCAGGTGGTGGCGAGGTTAAAGTACCTTGTTTGAGAGTCAAAGAGGGTGGTGATATTACTTGGATGTACGAATCATCGGATATTATGGCTTATTTGGATAAGCGTTTTGGCTAGTGATTTATATTGAAGGTGGTACAAAATCTCAACAACAATTAGCTAAAGATCTTTATTACTTCTGCTCTCAAGCACTTTCTATTAAAAAACCAGTCGATATAGACTTAAGAATTCAAGATGTGGATCATGCTGAGGCGTGGACAGACCATGAAGGTGAAGGTAAGTTTTATATTGATATCGAAAAAGATTTAACAACAAGCCAATTTATTACTGCTTTTTGCCACGAGATGGTTCATGTGATTCAACATTTGCGTGACAAACCCGTTAGTGAAAAAGAGGCTTATAAATTAGAAGTCGGATTAGCAGAGCAGTTTAAATCACTTAACAAAAGTTAAGGTAGAAAGTCTTTTAGTTTTTCGATGCTGTTGGTCAACTCTGCTTGAGTGCTAGCCGTGATATTGATATGTCCTAACTTGCGATCGGCGCGTTCTGTTTTGTCGTACAAATGTAAGTGTGCATTTGGCATATTAAGCGCAATCTCAGTCGGTCCATTTTTCCCAATAATATTCACCATGGCGCTAAATGTATGTATTGGCGTGGTATCACCGAGTGGCATGCCGGTAATGGCACGCACATGATTTTCAAATTGAGAAGTGTTAGCACCTTCAATACTCCAATGGCCAGAGTTATGCACACGAGGTGCCATTTCATTCACCACTAAGCCGTCTTCAGTTTCAAACAATTCAATGGTTAACACACCCACATGATCCATCTCATCGAGTAAGGTTTGCATGTAATGTTCAGCCGTTTTTTGTACGTCTGGTTCAATAGCTTGAGCTGGTGCAATGGTGAGTCTTAATATTCCATCATGGTGAGTGTTCTCAACTAATGGATAGTATTTGTGGTCATTATCGATACCACGTACGGCAATTAAAGACAGCTCACGTTTGAAATTGACAAAACCTTCCAGAATTGATTCAACGCCATTCATACTTTGCCAAGCTTCAGTGATTTGGCTCTCGTCTCGCATTAAAAACTGACCTTTGCCATCATAACCTTCAGTTGCTGTTTTTAAAATAGCAGGCAGGCCAATTTGTTCTACGGCAGTTTTTAAGTCGGCTTCGGAGTCCACCATTTGATACGGTGCACAAGGAATGTTTAATTGATCAAATAAGGCTTTTTCACGGCCACGATGTTGTGTGGTGAAGAGTGATTTTTCGCCAGGGTAAACAGGAATATTGTTACTGATTTCTTTAACGATGGCCACATCAGTATTTTCACTTTCATAAGTAATCACATCTGCAAAAGCAACCAAAGATTCAATATTGTCTTTGTTGTCTTCAAGTGCAAACATGTGGCCTAAAAGCGCAGAAGGTTCGTCAGTAGAGTTACCTGAAAAACCAAATTGGTGATTCAAAGGATAGCCAGAAATTGCTAGCATTCTGCCCAGTTGGCCCGCGCCTAAAACACCTATTTTCATCGGTTAATCTTGTGGATTTGGATTATCAAGGACATCTTGGGTTTGCTTAGCTCTAAATGCCGCTACTTTTTCGCGAATAGTCTCGTCTTCATTGGCGACAATTTGCGCCGCCAAGATGCCTGCATTTTTAGCACCGGCATCACCAATAGCTAGTGTGCCAACAGGGATACCACCTGGCATTTGTGCAATAGAGAGTAAAGAATCTTGACCGCTAAGCGCCTTAGATTGAATAGGCACACCCAATACCGGCACAATGGTTTTAGCAGCAACCATGCCCGGTAAGTGCGCCGCACCACCAGCACCGGCAATAATCACTTTTAAGCCTCGAGTCTGTGCACTAGAGGCGTAGTCAAACATTTTGTCTGGTGTGCGATGTGCAGACACCACTTCGACTTCATGTGGCACACCAAATTCTTCAAGCATTTCTACTGCATGCTTCATGGTTGGCCAATCAGATTTTGACCCCATAATTACACCGACTAAAGTTGTCATTAGAACCCCTTACTAAAAGCTAATATGTTTGAATTATACTCAAATCATCATCATGTAAATAAAAAGAGGCGTACTATGGAAGTGAGGTAGTTGTATAAATAAATAAAAGGAGGTTGTTATGAGTCTAACATTAATGCGCCCATTTGCTGAAATGGATGAAATGTTTGAGCATTTTGACCACCCTTTAGGTGAGTTTGAAAAGGGTGATTGGATGCCTGCAGTTGATATTGAGGAGGATGATAAGTCTTACATGGTTAGGGCTGAGTTACCTGGTGTACATAAGGATGATGTACATGTCACCATTGAGAATAACGTATTAACCATTAAAGGTGAGAAAAAAGTTGAAATTGAAGACACAAAAAGACACCGTATGGAACGTTCATATGGTTCTTTCGTTAGAAGTTTTACTTTGCCTCAAACCGTTAAAACAACCAATATCAAAGCTGAGTTTGTTGATGGTGTTTTAAGCTTAACTATTACTAAAGTAGCCAAAGTTACACCTAAGCAAATCGAGGTTAAGATTAAATAAACTTATTGCTGTGTCTTAGGGATAAAAAAGAGTAAATATAACCAAGCCCCAAGACCGGCAATGAGCATATCTTTTTCGGCATCCCAGATGTCTCCTTGTGATCCAAGAAAGGAATCAGCTGTCTGAGGTGATTGTTGTTGTTCGTAGAAAATAGCGTAGAGCCATTCTATTATTTCATAAAAACTACCAATACCAAGAAACACCAGAACCAACAAAAAGACCATAGAGCGAAAGCTAGAGAATTCGATGGTTCTAGTAATCACTTCTTTGAATGGTAATACCAATAAAAATCCAAAGGCAAAGTGCACGAGTCGATCATAATGATTACGCTCTATTTCCAGTAGGTCAGCAGCCCAAAAACCAATCGGGACTTCTGCGTAAGTGTAGTGTGCACCAATAGTTTGCAAAATACAAAATATAAAAATGAGCCAGTACGAGGTATTGCTAAAAGGTGTTGATTTATAAGTCGATACCACATAGCCAATGCAAATAATAAGGATTAAGTTTTCAGCAACCCATATATCTCGATAAAGTGGGTTGATAGCAAGCGCCACCCAAAAAATACCAAAGATACTTAGCAGTATGGGTGCGATAGATTTATTCATAGCGTGAAATCCTTATGTAAAAATGGCAAGTGACCCGTATTCAACACTTGCATTTTTATTTTAGCCTTATCATACCAATTGCTGATTCGATAAGGGACCAATGTGTCATGATTACCTAAAATCACCTCTGTTGGTATTTTTGATTGATTAAACTCATCTAATAAGTCAGTGGTTAAGAGAATCTCCAATCCTTGATTGAGTGCTTTTGTTGATGCAGGAAATTTATCGATCGATTGATTGAGTGCTTTTAATTGAGCTTTATCTTGAGTTTGTAAGCTAACAAAGCGTTTTAGTCCTTTAGATAAATTCAGCTGTAATGCATCAGAAAATTGACGAAAATTATTCTCATCAATACCATACGGCCAATCTTCTGATTGCACAAATTTAGGCGTGGAAGCCACCAAAATTAGTTTGGATATTTTAATTTTGGTAGCGATATTGATGGCTAATAATCCACCCAATGACCAACCTAGCAGTATTGGATTATCAGGTAAGTTTTTAATAATTTCATCACACCACTCATCAAGACCACCATTGACATCATCACTTCGACCATGACCTGGCAGGTCAATCATCGTGATGCGATATTGGTTTTTATATCGATCAATCAGATCATTGAATAATTCTGAATTAAACCCCCAGCCGTGCAGTAAAACTAAATCAGGACCAATACCAATTGTGCTACTGTAAAGCATTTTTAATTTGAACTAACAGTTGCTCGATCTGACTTTGAGTGTGGTTAGCGCTAAGTGTGATTCTTAGGCGTTCAGTACCTTTGGGTACGGTTGGTGCCCGAATAGCACTAACGTAAAAACCTTGATCAAATAGTTTTTTACTGATGCCCAGTGCTTTTTCACTATCACCGATAATCAAAGGCTGAATCGCACTGTTTGATGGTGAAATTGGCAAACCAATGGCTTGAGAAAAATTTCGGAAAAAATCAATATTGGCGAGCAATTTAGCTTTTTGTTCGCCTTGTTTAATTAAATCTAAGCTTTTAAGTGTTGCCACACAAATTGCTGGCGCAATGGCTGTGGTGTAAATATAAGGGCGCGATTTTTGAATTAAAAATTCAATAAAATCGGATTTTCCGGCCACAAAAGCACCCATTGTGCCAGCTGCTTTGCCTAAGGTAGCCATGTAGATTGAATTCTTTGGGATATTGGGCTCGAATACCCCAAAACCGTGTGCATCGTCTTGCATTAAAATTGCGCCAGAAACATTCACCCCAGGGCGGCCTCTCTTGGCTAAAGCCAATTCACCTTCTGCGATTTTTTGCAAATCTTCAATTTTCGCCTGATCGCCATCCATGCTAAACACCGTGTCAGTTACAATCATGCCTTGGCCTGATTGTTTGCTTACTTTTTTCTCGAGTGAAGCAATATCATTATGTAAATAACGTTGAACTGGCAATCCAATCAGTTGGTTTCCGTCAATCAGTGAAGCGTGATTGAGCTTGTCCTGCAGTACCCAATCGAGCTCATCTTTAAGTGCGGAGAAAATTCCTAAATTGGCACTATAACCTGTTGAAAATAGTAAGGCACGCTCTTGCCCTGTATATTCAGCTAAAGCATCTTCTAACTCATGGTGTGCACGTGAGTGACCGCTCACTAAATGCGACGCACCTGAGCCTGCACCATATTCATCAACCCCTTGTTTAAAAGCTTCTTTAACTTGGACGTGGTTAGCAAGCGACAGGTAGTCATTCGAACAAAAATTAATCAGTGATTTTCCATCAATAATAATTTTTGTATCTTGTGCACTATCAACAACTTTTCTAGATCGATAAAGGTGTTGTTGTTTTAAATTAGATAATTTTTCAGAAAAATCCATAAACCTATTTTAATGTTTATTTGAGCAACGTAGAAGTGTAGAATCAAGTTATCTAAAAGAGAATTTAGGAAAAGTATGAAAAAAATCACTTCATTTTTCATCGTTTTATTTTCTCTTGTCATTTTTTATAATCCAGTTCTGGGTAATGACAATGAGCAGCATCTAATTGATTTTTTGTCACACAAGGCAATTCCTCTTGCGGTTACAGCTGATTTGGATAAGATAATTGATCGTGCTGGTCAGCGTCAATTGGTGCTACTGGGTGAATCATCACATGGAACAGTTGAATTTTATTCATTACGTGTAGCAATTACTAAACGCCTAATTAGTGAAAAGCAATTTTCTTTTGTTGCAGTCGAAGGTGATTGGTCTTCTATTGATCGCCTCAACCAATATGTAAAGAATATGCCTAGTGCTTTAAAATCGGCCAAAGAGGTGCTACTCAGCTTTGATCGGTGGCCCGAATGGATGTGGAAAAATTATGAAATTGAGCAACTGGCAGAATGGTTGAGAGAATATAACACAGACCTGCCCAGCGATAAAAAAGTAGGGTTTCATGGAATGGATGTTTACGGACCATGGGATGCAATGGATAATCTGCTGGTATTTACTAAAAAATATTTGCCGTTGTATCACGATGAAATACAGAACAAACTGCAATGTTTTGCAAGATATGATCGTAATGAATGGGCTTATGCTGAAGCCGTATCACGTGAAGGTTTTTCATGTCAGCAGGGGCTGATAGAAGTATCAAATCTTCTACGTACATTAGTCACAACCAATAATGCTTTTAGAGATAATGAATTTTTTCAAGCTGAGCAAAACGCCTTGATAGTAAAAAATGCTGAAGATTATTATCGATTGGCTATTGGTAATAATCTTACTTCTTGGAATAGTAGAGTGCAACATATGTGGTTATCTGTAAAACGTCTATTGTATTTTTATGGGACAAATTCTAAAGGTATAGTTTGGGCGCATAATACTCATGTAGGAGATTCTCGTGCCACACCAATGTATTCACAAGGTGTTGTAAATATTGGAAGTCTCAGCAGGTATGAATTAGGTAGATGGCGAGTATTTGTTGTTGGTTTTAGCACAAATGAGGGGCAAGTTTTAGCAGGAAACAGCTGGGGATCAACCGTGGAAAAAATGCAGATTCCTTCAGGCGTTAAGGGTAGCTATGAAGATATACTGAGTAAGCTTAAACTACACAATTTTTATCTTTTATTTGATCACAAGGATCGTAAGAATCCATGGCTTAATCAATATCGAAAACATAGAGCAATTGGAGTGGTTTATAATCCAAAAAATGATGCGTTAGATAATTATGTCCCAAGCATTCTTCCACAGCGATATGATGCATTTATCTTTATCAGGCGCACTAATCCATTAGAGTTAATCGAATAGTTTTTGGAAGCAGTTTAAATTTAAGCAACCTTGTATAGCGCAAATAATTAGCTAACTGTAAGCATATGATTTGTATTGAGAGATTGCTGAGTGCGTATAATCTCCTTTATTAATTCTATTACCCAAACCATCATGAAAAAGACATTCAGCTTCTCACATCCAAAAAAGAAAAGACCTAGAGTGGCTGATGCAATTAAACATGAGCTTAAAAAATACATCAAGCGTGAGCGCAATAAGACACTACCTGAGGGTGTGGATTTTTGGGATTTTGACTGTCGCTTTGGCGCCGATGAGTTAACTTGTGGGGTGATACATGTCTCTGAAATTAACAAGGTTATTTCAGAAGCAGATGTAGAAGGCCTCGATACTTTTTTCTTAGAAGTGTTGGCAAAGCCTGGGAAAAGAACTAAAAAACCTGAAGAAGAAAAAGAAGCTGAAAATTTCTTAGATTAAGTTTTCCATTGGTGATGAAGCAGAAGCGTAGGCTTTTTTCATCATTCTACCGGCAAGAAAAGATTCCCTGCCTGCGATTACCGCGTGTTTCATTGCACTGGCCATTAATACGGGGTCAGCAGCATTAGCAATCGCTGAGTTCATTAACACACCATCACAACCAAGCTCCATGGCTTTAGCAGCATCAGATGCACAACCAATACCCGCGTCTACCAATACAGGCACATTGGCTTGTTCTTTGATTAATTTAATGTTTGCAGGGTTGGCAATGCCTTGGCCGGAGCCAATTAATGACGCTAACGGCATTACTGCACAACAGCCGATATTTTCGAGTTCTTTAGCAACGATAGGGTCATCACTGGTGTAGACCATGACATCAAAGCCATCATCAACTAGTGTTTGTGCAGCTGCTAGTGTTTCTACAATATTTGGATATAAGGTTTTCTCATCACCTAACACTTCGAGCTTGACTAAATTATGTCCACCTAATAATTCACGCGCTAATTGGCAAGTGCGTACCGCATCTTTAGCCGTGTAACAACCCGCTGTATTAGGCAGAATGGTGTATTTATCAGGCGTGATGACGTCGAGTAAATTTGGCTCATTCTCGTCTTGACCAATGTTAGTACGACGAATGGCAACAGTAATAATATCAGCCTCAGCGGCATCAGTTGCGAGTTTGGTTTCGGTTAAATCTTTATATTTTCCTGAGCCGACCAATAATCGAGAGCTGTAAGTTGTACCTGCAATTATTAGTGGTGTGTCAGTCATGATTGTAAAGATATTCTTAATAATGGCGGAGAGTGAGGGATTTGAACCCTCGATAGGGGATAAACCCTATACACCCTTAGCAGGGGCGCGCCTTCAGCCACTCGGCCAACTCTCCAAAAGAAAAATATTATACGCTAAAAACTTAAAATTCAAACAAACAGTTTGAATTGGCGTTTTAAAAGCCGTAGTTGTATCTGAGTTTGACCGCACCTGGGTCGCTACCGCCAAAATCTTGCACTCTAAATCTAACTTTGCCCCAGTCACCTTCAACTTTCATTTTTTCTTGCAGGGCTTCGAGCTTAACTTTAGCATCAAGAATCATTTGTTCAGATTCATTCCATTGATCGTCACCACCACGAGGTGTACCAAGTTGATATTCAAAATGAAGTAACTGACTTTTAATTTTGCTTGCATCTACACTAACTTCAAAAACGTCTATACCCATATCAAGCTGTGTTTCTAGCTCCAATAAGTCATAATCAATGGCTTCGATCTTTTGAGTTAAAGAGGCGTTAGTGTCCTTGGTTTTTGTGTCGGCAGCAATATTAAGCGACAACAAAATGCAAAGAGAGTAAATAAATAATTTCAAAACCAATTATAAAGACCTAATGCATTAACACAAACAAATACAGCGTTAAGCAATACTAAAGATTTATCGTTATTTTTGGTACCTTGAATAACCCAACTAATGGCAGATGCCATAAAAAATAGATAGCCAACAAAGACTTTATCAATATTTAATGCAACTAATAGGGCGCCAGTTATACCGGTAATCGTACCAAGCCAACCCCAAACATTATTCATGGATTTCAAAGTCATGTGTGACAGTGGCAGTTTTTCCCAACATAATAGAGGCAGAACAGTATTTATCAGCTGACAAGCCAATCGCTTTGCCTACTTTTTTCTCATCTAAGTTAACCCCTTCAACCACAAAATGAATATGAATTTTAGTAAATACTTTAGGGTGGTCATCTGCACGTTCAGCGCTGATTTCAGCGCGACAATCACGTACTTCTTCGCGCATTTTTTTGAGCATACTCATCACATCAATGGTGGTGCAACCACCCATACCCAATAGCAACATTTCCATAGGGCGAATACCTAAGTTTTTACCACCTAGGTTTTCTGGCCCGTCCATTACTACGGCGTGACCACTGGCTGATTCTCCAACCATCATCATGCCATCAATCCATCTAACTGTTGTATTCATACTATTATCCTTTAAAAATTTCTTGCAATGCAACACCAGGGTCATCTTGACGCATGAACGCCTCGCCTACCAAAAAACTATAAACATCATGCTCGTGCATAAAAGCAACATTTTCTGAACTTAGAATACCGCTTTCAGTAATAACCAAAATATCGTCTTTAATTTCACTGAGTAAATCAACCGTGGTCTGTAATGAAACATCAAAGGTACGTAGATTACGATTATTGATACCAATCATGATAAGTGGTAGCTTTAGTGCGCGTTTAAGTTCTTCTGCATTGTGCACCTCAACCAAGATATCCATGTTAAGTTGCATTGCATGTTGTGCTAGTATTTCCATTTCTCCATCACTAAGACAAGCAGCGATGAGCAGAATGCAGTCAGCACCCATGACGCGCGCTTCTAATACTTGGTATGGGTCAATGATAAATTCTTTGCGTAGTATTGGCAAAGAAACGGCTTCTCTAACATCGATTAAATATTGGTCATCACCTTGGAAAAAATCTTTATCAGTCAGTACTGATAAACAGGCAGCACCATGTGCTTCATAACTTTTGGCGATTTCAACTGGATTAAAATTTTCACGTAAGATGCCCTTTGAAGGCGAAGCTTTTTTGATTTCTGCAATAATGGCATTTTGTTTGAGATCTACCTTATCTCTTAAGGCTTGGTAAAAATCAAGTGTTTCGCGATCATCGTAAGCTTTTTTCATCATATTGTCGAAAGAGATGATCTTTTTACATTCAATTACTTCTTGCTCTTTACGGGCGATAATTTTTTTTAGAATATCGGGTGTGTTTGTCATGATTAAGTATTTTAAAGGAATTGTATAACTTATAATTAAACTTATAACATTTTGAAATAGGAATACACTATGAAATTATTAGATTTTGAAATTGGCGTTGACCAGCCGTTTTTTCTTATCTCAGGCCCTTGCGTAATCGAGTCTGAAGCTTTGGCGATGGAGACAGCTACTTATCTCAAAAAAGTCACTGAGGATTTAGGCATTAATTTTATTTATAAATCTTCATACGATAAAGCCAATCGCTCAAGCACAGGTAGCTTTAGAGGTTTAGGTATTGAAGAAGGGCTGCGTATTTTACAAAAAGTAAAAGACGAAGTAGGCGTGCCGGTGCTGACTGACGTACACGAAGATACACCGTTAGACGAAGTGGCAGATGTGGTTGATATGATGCAAACACCGGCTTTTTTGGTACGTCAAACCAACTTTATTCAAAATGTGTGTAAGCAAGGTATTCCAGTGAATATTAAGAAGGGGCAATTCCAAGCGCCTTGGGATATGCAAAATGTAGTGGATAAAGCTTTCGAGACCGGCAATAAAGCGATTACCATTTGTGATCGCGGCACCTCTTTTGGCTACAACACGTTGGTATCTGATATGCGTGGTTTGTCGACCATGCGCTCAACAGGGCAGCCGATTGTATTTGATGCTACGCATTCCGTACAACAACCAGGTGGTAATGGTCTTACTTCAGGTGGTCAAAGAGAAATGGTACCTGTGCTTGCACGTGCTGCCGCCGCTGTGGGTGTATCAGGCTTCTTTATGGAAACACATCCAAACCCAGAAGTTGCACTGAGTGACGGCCCAAATATGATCCCAATTCATAAGATGGCTGAAATGTTAAAAGCGTTGCAAGATATTGACAATATTACAAAACAAAACGGCTTCTTAGAGGATCAATTATCATAATAAACAACAGAGTAGTTAATAGATTTATTCTATTAACTACTCTGTTATTAGCGTCTTTTGGCAGCTTTGCTGGCAAGCCAGATTTATTTTTACTTAAAACTTATGATAACTCTAAAGATGTTGTTGGTTGGGTGATGAGTGAAAAACTAGATGGCATACGTGGATTTTGGAATGGTCAAGAGTTGCTCACTCGTGGCGGAAAGAAGCTGAACCCACCTAAATGGTTTATCCAAAACTACCCGCCATTTGCTATTGATGGTGAACTTTGGACCAAACGTGGTGATTTTGAAAATATTAGTTCAATTGTCCGTAGTACAAAATCTAAAGAGCGCTGGAAAGACATAACTCATCATGTTTTTGAAGTGCCAAATCAAACTGGCGGACTACTTGAAAGGTTATCTACTCTAAAGACTTATTTAGATAAAAACCCTACCCCTCATCTTCAAATTCTCAAACAAACAACAGTTAAAAGCAAACAGCATTTGCAAGATTTTTTACAACAAGTAGTTAAAGGCGAAGGTGAAGGTATTGTGGTTCGTAACCCTGACACCTTTTATGAGACTGGCAGGCTGTCGTCTGCACTAAAGGTTAAGAAGTATTTTGATACTGAATGCAGGGTATTGAAAATACTGCCGGGTAAAGGAAAATATCTTGGAAAAATGGGCTCTGTACTTTGTCAAACTGAGGATGGAAAACAGCTGAAAATCGGCTCTGGCTTTAAAGATAAAGACAGGAATAGCCCACCTGCTATTGGTAGTAAAATTACGTTTAAATATTACGGCTTTACCAAGAAAGGAAAATACAAGTATCCGGTATATTTAAGAGTTAGAAATAATTGATATTAATATTTAATTACATAAAATAAAAAATGATTAGAATTGCAGTTGTAGGTGCTTCAGGGCGCATGGGTCAAACCATTATTGAGGCGATCAGCCAAAACGATAAAGTTAGTTTGGGCGCTACATTAGACAAAGGCGACGATTTAATCGCCGCATTAGATCAGTTCGATGTGCTGATTGATTTTACGCGTCCAGAAGCAACGTTAGAATACTTGGCTATTTGTCAAAATTCAGGCAAAGCAATGGTGATTGGCACTACGGGCTTTAGCGATGATCAACTACAAGAAATTAATAATGCTGCAAAAAATATGGCAATTGTTTTTGCGCCGAATATGAGTATTGGCGTAAATTTATCACTTAAGTTGTTAGATATGGCGGCGCGCGTTATTGGTGAAGAAGCTGATATTGAAATTGTAGAAGCACACCATCGTCATAAAGTAGATGCACCTTCAGGCACAGCGCTGAAAATGGGTGAAGTAGTGGCTAATGCTCTAGGTAGAGATTTATCTGAATGCGCAGTGTATGGTCGTGAAGGCATTGAAGAGCCACGTGATCGAAATACCATTGGTTTTTCTACCATTCGTGGTGGCGATGTGGTGGGCGAACATACCGTTAGTTTCTTTATGGAAGGTGAGCGTGTTGAGATTACTCATAAGGCTTCATCACGACTAACCTTTGCTAATGGTGCTGTTCGTGCAGCTGGTTGGCTAGAAGGTCAATCTGCTGGGTTGTATTCAATGCAAGATGTATTAGATCTTTAGGAGTTGAAAATGTTGTACGCTGTTATTTCTCAAGATATTGAGAACTCATTAGAAAAACGTATAGCTGTACGCCCTGCACATATTGAACGTTTAAATATTTTAAAAAATGAAGGTCGTTTGATTTTAGCGGGACCACACCCTGCAATCGATAATAATGAACCCGGTGAAGCTGGCTTTACCGGCTCGCTTGTGGTTGCAGAGTTTGACTCTTTAGCAGACGCCCAAGCCTGGGCAGACGCCGATCCGTACCTAGCCTCAGGTGCGTATGAAAGTGTTGTTGTTAAACCTTTTAAAAAGGTGTTGCCATGAGTTTATTTTTCCGGCCTTTGTTTGAGAAAGAAAGCTCAACTTATACTTATTTATTAGCAGACTCAGACACCAAAGAAGCCATTATCATTGATGCAGTTGCTGAGACGCAGCAACGTGATATTGGCCTGATTGAAGAATTGGGTTTGGATCTTAAGTACATCATTGAAACCCACGTACATGCTGATCACATTACCAGTTCTTGTCCACTCAAACAAAAGTTCGTTAATGCTCAAATTGTATTGGGTGAAACTAATCCGGTGGCTTGTGCTGATGTTTTAATTAAAGATGGTGACAACCTTCAATTCGGACAATATGACATTACGGCTATGTCGACACCAGGACATACCGATGGGTGTATGTCTTTTATAGTGGGTGATAAAGTTTTTACCGGTGATGCGTTATTGATTAGAAGTTGTGGTCGTTGTGACTTCCAAGGCGGTTCAGCAGAAAAGCTGTTTGATTCTATTTCACGATTATTTACATTGCCGGACGAAACCTACGTTTATCCTGCGCATGATTATGGTGGCAGAACCGTGAGCTCAATTTGGGAAGAAAAAGCTTTCAATGAAATGATTGGTGGTGGTGTTGATAAGGCGGAGTTTGTGCGTCGTGTTAATGCAATGGAGCTGTCACTACCCGCTAAAATTCATGTCGCCGTTCCAGCTAATCAAGTCTGTGGCTCTAAAATTGTGACTGATTAATGGTTAATGGTTATTCATTAGACCCGCATCCTCGGGCAAACTTTGCCAAAGAACAATTTGCAGTGGTGCGTATTCCTCGTATTAAGCGCGATCGAGTACCGGCTATGAGTGTTGAAATAGTTGCAGATTTAGAAACTGCCATAGCGCAAGCTAATCCTGATGATAAGTTTTATCCAGCCAAAGTTGTTGGCCCAGCACGCTCTTCTGAGGGCGCGATGCTTTATTATATTATTGAAATGTATTAACGAATGAAAGCTGACGTTATTATTATTGGCGCTGGTGCTGCCGGGCTGATGTGCGCTATTGAGGCTAGCAAGCGTGGACGAAAAGTGCTAGTTTTAGAAAGCAGTGACAAAGTCGGTAAAAAGATTTTAATCTCAGGTGGTGGTCGTTGTAATTTCACCAACCTGCATATTGATCCCGAAGCTTATCTTTCTCACAACTCGCATTTTTGTAAATCAGCGCTAGCGCGTTATACCCAGTGGGATTTTATTGCACTGATGGATAAGTACAAGTTGGGTTGGCATGAGAAAACATTGGGTCAGTTATTTTGTGATGACAAGGCGCCAGCGGTATTAAACATGTTGCTTGAGCAGTGTAAGCGTGTTGGTATTAAAGTAGAGTCAAAGGTAGAAAGTATTGATTTTAAAGGCCAATATATTGTGGTTGCAGATGGGCAAAAATATCAATCAGAGTCGCTGGTGATTGCCACAGGCGGACCTTCTATTCCTAAAATGGGTGCTACTGATTTTGGTCTACAAGTGGCTAGACAATTTGGCATTAAAACAGTTTCTTTTAGGCCGGCATTGGTGCCTTTTACTTTTCATCAGAATGATATTGATCGATACTTTAAAGATCTTTCGGGTCTATCGATTGACGCCTTAGTAAGTTGCAATGGACAAAGTTTTCGAGAAGGTGTATTAATCACTCATCGAGGTATTAGTGGCCCAGCAATTTTGCAGATTTCGTCTTATTGGTATAAGGGTGATGAAGTTAGTGTTGATTTATTGCCGGATTTAGATGCTAGTGATTGGCTGTTAAAAATGCAGGCAGATCGTGGCAAGGCAGAGTTAAAAACCATTTTATCCAAGCTTTTCCCCAAGCGTTTGGCTACTCGTTTGGCTGACACTTTGACTGAATGGTCTTTGTCGAGCTTGCCTTTAGGTCAAATCAAACAGAGTGATTTAAAAGCATTAGGCGCTACGTTGAATAATTGGGTATTACGCCCTAGTGGTACTGAAGGCATGCGTATAGCAGAAGTATGTACCGGTGGCGTTAACACAGATGAATTGTCTTCTAGAAGTATGGAGGCTAAATCACAAGCAGGCTTGTACTTTATTGGTGAAACCGTTGATGTAACTGGCTGGCTAGGTGGTTACAATTTTCAGTGGGCTTGGTCGTCAGGCTGGGCTGCCGGCCAAGTGGTGTAAGATTTAGATAATCTCGCAAGCTTTATCAAAGTCTAAGCGTGGACCTCTTGGAAAGATTTTTTCAGCATCGCCATAGCCAATACCACAAATAAAAATGGACTTGGTTTTACCGTCAGGAAAAAACTCCTCATCGAGTGTTTCTGCGTTAAAGCCACCCATTGGGCCGCAATCCAGCCCAACTGAGCGTGCTGCCATCATAAAGTAGGCGCCTTGCAGTGTTGCATTCATTGAGCCAACAGCAGTGATTTTATCTGGCTTGCCTTCGTACCAACTCTTGGCATCAGTATGCGGGAATAAGTAATCCAATTTTTCATAAAATTCTGTATCGTAGCTAACAATAGCAACAGCTGGCGCACTCATGGCTTTTTCAACATTGCCTTCGTCAAGGTGAGGCTTAAGTCTTTCTTTGGCGTCGCTAGATTGAACAAAAGTAAGTCGCGCAGGGCAAGTGTTAGCTGCCGTTGGGCCAAATTTCATTAACTCGTAAATTTGGTTAATTTGATTTTCTGAAACGTCTTGATCTAGCCAACCATTGTGACTTCGGGCCTTTCTAAATAAAGTGTCTAAAGCGTCATCTGTAAGCATTAAAATATCCCTATTAATTCGATTAAAATTTTATGCTAGATTATATATTTTTTGATGCCAGTCTCTCGGCCAAATTTAAAGACCACTTGACAAAAGTGGGAATAGTATTTGAATGTACAGATGATGAGGGTTTTGGCTCGGTTCAAGGTGAAATTGTTTCAATTGCCGATGAAACCAGTGATACTGTGCTAAAGGAACTACAAGATTTATACGATGTTTTGCAAGGCGAACTCGAACAGCTGTTAGAGCAAAGTAACGAAGGCTTGATGATGAATGCTGCAGGTATGGAAGTGCAACTCAAAGATGGTAGACTGTGTACGCTGAGAGTGTCGCCAGATGTTGTTACTAAAATCTTAACTGTGTTAGAATTTGATGAACTACAAGCGTTCATTGATAACATTGCTCGTAGTGTCGAAAACCCCGATAGTGAGCACTTTTGCCACAATATAGAAAAGGAATAAGTATGAAAAAAATCACCATTATTGGCTCAGGATTTGCTGGATTAACCGCGGTAAAAACCATTAGAAAGCAAGATAAACAATGTGAAATTACCTTGATTTCCCCTAAAGCTGAGTTGGTTTATATGCCAAGTTTGATATGGGTGCCATCTGGCATAGCTAGTAAGAAAGACATTGTTGTGCCTTTGGATAATTTTTTTAAGCGACTAAATGTTCATCATGTGGCTAGCGAAGTAACCGGCCTAGAAAACAACAACAGAACAGTCATTACCCCAGTCGGACTATTTGAAAATGATGCGCTTATTATTGCCTCAGGCGGTCGATTTATTAAAAAATTACCTGGTATTGAGCATTCAATAACGCCTTGTGAAGGCTTAAGCGCAGCAGAGGCGATTCGTGATCGTTTAAAAGCAATGGATGGTGGTGATATTGCTATTGGTTTTTCAGGCAATCCAAAAGAGCCTAGTGCGATGCGTGGCGGCCCAATGTTTGAATTTTTGTTTGGTATTGATACCCAACTTCGTGCTGAAGGGCGACGTGAGAAGTTTGATTTAACCTTTTTTACCCCTGCAGAAAAACCTGGTGCGCGCTTAGGCGAAAAAGCCGTTAAAGGCTTGCTGGGTGAGATGAAAAAACGCAACATTACTACTCATCTTGGTAATAAGATGAAAAAATTTGAAGCTGATAAAGTAGTGACTGAAGGTGGTGAGTTTGCTGCAGACTTAATTTTATTCATGCCAGGTATGACAGGCAATACTTGGTTTGATAATACTGACCTTGCACGTAGTGAAGGCGGCTTACTTAAAGCCAATGGTTTTTGTGAGGTAGAAGGGACTGATAAAGTATTTGTTGCAGGAGATTCTGGCTCTTTTCCAGGGCCTGAATGGATGCCAAAGCAAGCGCACATGGCCGATTTACAAGCTGAAGCTGCAGCTAAGAATGTACTAGACGCCTTAGAGGGAAAGTCGGCTAGTCATACCTTTAAGATTGAACTGATGTGTATTGTAGATTCGAACAATAAAGGTATGTACGTGTCTCGTACCATGAAGGGCGGAATGATGCTGCCAAATTGTCGTTTGATGCACTGGGCTAAACAAATATTTGGCTGGTGGTATCTTAGAGGGTATCGGTAAATTATGAGTGACTGTTTATTTTGTAAAATTATTAATGGCGATATTCCAGCCGATAAGATCTACGAAGATGATGATGTGTTTGCTTTTCATGACATTGGCGCACAGGCGCCGCATCATTTTTTAGTCGTTCCAAAAACACATATTGCCACACTAAATGACGTCAAAGATTCGGCGCTGGTAGGTAAGCTCACTTTAACAGCTACCAAAATTGCTAAACAGCTTGGATTTGCTGACGATGGATATCGCGTGGTAATGAACTGTAATGAGCAAGGTGGGCAGTCGGTATACCATATTCACCTGCATTGTTTAGGTGGTCGTCAACTAACTTGGCCGCCAGGTTAGCGATAAACAGCAACCCTCTAGGAGGATTAAATCCCTATTCTTTTTAGGTTGCATTTCTTCAGATTGAGGCTAAAATTCATGCCTTAATTTTTCTTATATTTTTATATCATGAGTAACGAATTTTTAGACAGACATATTGGCCCGAATCAAGCGGAAATTGACGCAATGTTAAGTGCTATTGGTTGCGATTCTGTAGAGCAAGTTGTTGCTAGAACAGTACCAGAAAGCATCTTGTTTGGTAACCGTATGGAAGTTGAAGAAGGGTTAACTGAGCGTGACAGCTTAGCGCTTGCTAAAAAGCTTGCAGGTCAAAATCAATTATTCAGTAATTTTATCGGTCAAGGTTATTATGGTACTTTGATGCCGACCGTGATTCAACGTAATATTTTAGAAAATCCAGGTTGGTATACTGCTTATACGCCTTATCAAGCAGAGATCTCCCAGGGTCGTTTAGAGATGTTGCTCACCTTCCAGCAAATGATCATGGATCTAACGGGTATGGATATTTCCAACGCCTCTTTGTTAGACGAGCCAACTGCAGCAGCAGAGGCGATGATGATGGCTAAACGTGCCAACAAAAAGAATAAATCTAATCGATTCTTGGTCGATAGTAATACGCACCCACAAACTATTACTATCTTGCAAACCCGTGCCAAGCCAATCGGAATCGAGTTGGTCATTGAAGATATTCAAAATAACGATTTTTCTGATTGTTTTGCTGCACTTATACAGTCGCCAGGTACAAATGGCGAAGTTCGTGACCTTACCACTGATATTGCTAAAGCAAAAGAGGCGGGTGTATTAACCATTGTTGCTTGTGATATCTTGGCGTTAACCTTAATTAAAACACCGGCTGAAATGGGCGCTGATATTGCCATTGGTAATTCTCAACGCTTTGGTGTACCAATGGGTTTTGGTGGTCCACACGCAGCATTTTTAGCCACGCGTGATGAGTTTAAACGTATGGTGCCAGGGCGAATTATCGGTGTATCTCAAGATGTCCACGGCAACCCAGCAATGCGTATGTCGCTGCAAACGCGTGAGCAACATATTCGTCGTGATAAAGCCACCAGTAATATTTGTACGGCTCAAGTATTGTTAGCGGTATTGGCAGCGGCCTATGGTATTTACCATGGCGCTAACGGTTTAAGGAAAATTGCTAATAAAGTGCATATCAAGGCTAGTAGCCTTGCTAAAAGCCTAACCCAGGCTGGTTTTGAGTTGGCGAGTAAGCAATTTTTTGATACGATTACATTGAATACAACTGACGCTCAAGCCTTATTTGCTAAAGCGCAAGCACAAAATATTAACTTACGTTTATTAAGCGATAATCAATTGACTATTGCTGTTGATGAAACCACAACAACACAAGATTTATCTGAATTATTAGCAGTTTTTTCTGTTGGTTCTTTAACTGAATCTGAATCTAGCCTAACATCTGCTATGTTAAGAGATTCAGACTACTTAACCCACTCAGTCTTTAGTCGTTATCACTCTGAAACAGAAATGATGCGTTATCTGAAACGCCTAGAAAACAAGGACATTGCCCTTAATCATTCAATGATTGCACTTGGATCTTGCACGATGAAGCTTAACGCTGCTACGCAAATGTATCCAATCAGTTTGCCGGGTTTTTCATCAATGCACCCGTATGCACCAGTTGATCAAACTAAGGGCTATCAGCAATTATTTAAAGATTTAGAACATGCATTAGCCGAGGTAACAGGTTACGATGCAGTATCGTTACAGCCAAATGCTGGCTCTCAAGGTGAGTTTTCAGGGTTATTGGCAATCCATTCTTATCACGAGTCTCGCGGTGATTTCGACCGCAATATTTGCCTTATACCATCATCAGCGCACGGCACCAACCCTGCTAGTGCCGTCATGGCTGGCATGAAAGTGGTAATTGTGAAATGTGATGAATCAGGCAATATTGATATTAATGATTTAAAAGCTAAAGCAGAAAAACATGCTGATAAACTCTCAGCAATCATGGTGACATACCCATCAACTCACGGTGTGTTTGAAGTTGAGATTAAGCAAGTTTGTGACATTATTCACAACCATGGCGGTCAAGTTTATTTAGATGGTGCCAACCTTAACGCCATGGTGGGTATTACTCGCATGGGTGAGTTTGGTGCTGATGTGTCACACATTAATTTACATAAGACTTTTGCTATCCCACACGGTGGCGGTGGTCCAGGCATGGGGCCCATTGGCGTTAAAGCGCATTTAGCAGAATTTTTACCAGGCGATCCTTTAGAGAAAGATTCAAACGCAGTGTCAGCAGCGATGTATGGTTCTGCCTCAATTTTGCCAATTTCATGGTCGTATATCAAGTTATTAGGTAAGTATGGCATGCAACGTTCAACAGAAATCGCCATTGTTAGTGCTAACTATATGGCTAGTGAATTGAAAGCATTTTTTCCAATCTTGTATCAAGGCGACCAAGGCTTTGTTGCACACGAATGTATTATTGATATTCGCCCGCTTAAAGAACAAAGTGGCATTTCTGAAGAAGACATTGCTAAGCGTTTGATGGATTATGGCTTTCATTCGCCAACCATGTCATTCCCAGTGGCAGGTACGTTAATGATTGAGCCAACTGAAAGTGAATCAAAACGTGAAATTGATCGTTTTATTACAGCGATGGCGAGTATTCATAGTGAGATTCAAAAAGTGATTGAAGGCGAATGGGATAAAGATAACAACCCACTTAAGAATGCACCACACACAGCAATTGAAATGGCTGGTGAGTGGAACTACCCATACTCAAGAGAAGCCGCGTTATACCCAGTAGAGTCGTTAAAACAAAGCAAATATTTCCCACCGGTTAAACGTATTGATAACGTCTATGGTGATCGTAATTTATTCTGTTCGTGCATCACCACAGAAGACTTTGCATAATTCGTCCATCCTAGACAAAAAGTTGCATTAAAATAACTCAAAACTTTTACATAAAAGCGAGTTATTTCCAGGGGGAGAATGAGCCAAATTGGCCTTGAGCAGCAAAGCGTAGCAGAATTTAGCGAACGCGCTTATCTTGATTATTCAATGTACGTCATTCTTGACCGTGCATTACCTTTTGTCGGTGATGGTCTCAAGCCTGTACAAAGACGCATCATCTATGCGATGAGCGAATTAGGCTTAAAATCTACCGCCAAGTTCAAAAAATCAGCGCGTACGGTAGGTGATGTTTTAGGTAAGTTTCACCCTCATGGTGATAGTGCTTGTTATGAGGCTATGGTGCTCATGGCACAGCCATTTTCTTATCGCTATCCGTTTATTGATGGACAGGGTAACTGGGGTGCGCCCGATGACCCTAAGTCATTCGCAGCCATGCGTTATACCGAGTCTAAGTTATCTCGTTATGCTGATTTATTATTAGCAGAAATTAATCAAGGTACCGTTAGTTGGACAGATAACTTTGACGGTTCATTGCAAGAGCCTGTCAACCTGCCAGCACAAGTACCTAATTTATTACTCAACGGTACTTCAGGTATTGCCGTGGGTATGGCGACCGACGTGCCGCCGCATAATCTAACTGAAGTGGTTTCCGCTTGTATTCAATTATTAGACAAACCATCGACTGATTTGGATGAAATTATGCAACTCATCCCAGCACCAGATTATCCTACGTCTGCTCATATTGTCTCCTCTGAAACGGATATAAGGCAAATTTATGAAACCGGCCACGGCTCGGTAAAGATGCGCGCTACTTATAAAAAAGAAGAGAATGATATTGTTATTGAAGCACTGCCTTTTCAAACATCAGGCTCTAAGGTAATCACTCAAATTGCTGCACAGATGCGAGCAAAAAAACTCCCATTGGTGGATGATATTCGTGACGAGTCAGACCACGAAAACCCAACTAGAATTGTGATTGTGCCACGCTCTAATCGTGTTGATGCTGATGCATTGATGTTGCATTTATTTGCGACGACAGATTTAGAAAAAAATTATCGGGTTAATATGAATGTGATTGGTCTTGATGGCAAGCCTCAAGTCAAGCCACTCATACCAATGCTTAAAGAGTGGTTGACGTATCGTACACAGGTGGTTACTAATCGTTTAAGTCATCGTTTAGATAAAATTTTGGCACGTTTGCATATTTTAGAAGGCTTGTTAATTGCCTTTTTAAATATTGATGAAGTGATTGCTATTATTCGTTCTGAAGATAAGCCTAAACCAGTGCTAATGTCGCACTTTAAGCTGAGCGAAATACAAGCGGAGGCAATTTTAGAATTAAAACTTCGTCATTTAGCCAAACTAGAAGAAGTGAAAATTCAGGGTGAACAAAAAGAATTGGCCGCCGAAAAAGAAAAATTAGAACTGTTACTATCAAGTGATACACGTTTAAAAACCTACATTAAAAAAGAGCTTAAAGCCATTGTTAAAGATTTTGGTGATGATCGTCGTTGTGAGATTGTATCAAATGTTAATTCTGCTCAAGCCTTTAGTGAAGATGATTTGACCCCAGCTGAAAATGTCACCATTGTACTGAGTGACAAAGGTTGGGTGCGTAGCGCCAAAGGTCATGACATTGACCCAACCACATTGAATTATAAATCAGGTGATAGCTACATGGTCAGTGTTAAGGGTCGCAGCAATAAGAGCGCCATCTTTATTGATTCTACGGGTCGATCTTATGCCTTAACTGCTAATTCTTTGCCTAGTGCTAGAGGACAAGGCGAGCCATTAACAGGTAGATTAAGCCCGCCAACTGAGGCTGAATTTATAGATGTGATTATGGGTGATATGGATCAAAAAATTCTATTGTCTTCTGATGCAGGCTACGGATTTATTTCTACCATTGGTGATTTAATTTCGAAAAAGAAAGCCGGCAAACACGTGTTGTCTTTACCGATGAATTCAAAGGTTATGCCAATAGTGAGTGTGGATGATCTTGAAGCTCAATTTGTTGCTGTGGTGACTAATCGTGGGCGTTTGCTGGTTTTCCCAGTTGCTGAATTACCAATTTTGTCTAAGGGTAAAGGTAATAAGTTGATCCAAATTCCAAGTAAAGATGCTAAGGAAAGGCAAGAATTTGTTGTTGGTATTTGTGTTTTATTAGATACACAAAATCTTAAGGTCTATGCGGGTAAGCGCCATCTCACGATTAAATTCCAAGATCTGACTAACTATGTGAGTAATCGCGCGCGTCGCGGCAATGTATTACCTAAAGGTTATCAAAACGTTGCTTCTATTGAAGCAGTCGATTAAGATTTAGTCAACCACCTAATAATTGAGGGTGTAATTAATCGAGATAAATCGGTATAATGATTGGTTTTTTAACGATTTTTCCGAATTATGTTCGTCCTAAAAATTGTCACTGATTTTGCCTCTGCGCATTCACTGAGAAATTACCCAGGTGATTGCTCACGTCTACACGGTCATAATTGGCAAGTTGAGGTATCTGTTGAATCCGAAGTGCTTAATGCTTTAGGTATTGCTATTGATTTTCGTGAAATTAAAAAACAAACTAAAGCCATCGTTAAGCGACTAGATCATCAATATTTAAATGAAATCCCCCCATTTGATGAGCTTAATCCAACGGCTGAAAATATCGCCAAGTATTTTTATGACGAAGTGGCGAAGCTTATTAACAATCCAGATGTTCGCGTATGCGAAGTCATTATTTGGGAAACCCCTAGAGCATCCGTTGCTTATTCGGAGAAACAATCATGAAATCATGCGATCTACCTGATACACAAAACAATGAAGATACACGTCAAATCGTAATTGACAAAGTAGGTATCAAAGATATCGCTCATCCAATTACATACGTTGATCGAAATGGAAACCGTATGCCAACGGTTGGTAATTTCACTATGACAGTCACACTGCCGGAGCATGTTAAAGGTACACACATGTCACGCTTTATTGAAATTTTAAATGATGGCCCCTGTGAGTTTAATAGCGGCAATTTTGATAAAATTATTAATAAAGTTCGAGAAAAGTTAGAATCTGATACAGCGCACATCACTCTAGATTTTCCATTTTTCAGAAAGAAAGCAGCCCCTTCATCCGGTGTTGAGTCAATGATGGATTATCAAGTGACTTTGTACGGCGTATTAGATAAAGGCGAATCAGAAGTGATGATGAAAGTCGTGGTGCCAGTCACTAGTTTGTGCCCTTGTTCTAAGAGTATTTCTAAATATGGTGCACATAATCAGCGTTCGCACATTACCATCAAGGCCAAAGTTACTAAAGGTAAAACACTGTATATTGAAGACTTGATTGATTTGGCTGAACGCAAAGCTTCGTGTGAGCTTTATGCGATTTTAAAGCGTGAAGATGAAAAGGTAGTGACCGAAAGAGCGTATGATAACCCTGCTTTTGTTGAGGATTTAGTGCGGGATATTGCCGTTGAACTCAACAGTGATGAGAAAATCAGTTACTACCGTTTAGAGTCTGAAAACTTTGAATCTATTCACAACCATTCAGCTTACGCCCTAATTGAAAACCAGAAATAAACTGTGCAACATAATACTGATAATTTAAGAATTACCTCGAGTGCGCCAATGATCGCACCTAACGAACTAATGGAAAAGTATCCATTAGGCGAAAAAGGCTCTGTTAATATTTTCCAAGCCAGACAAGCCATTAAGGATATTTTAGAAGGACGAGATCATCGACTAATGGTCATCGTAGGGCCTTGCTCAATCCATGATTCAAAATCTGCACGTGAATACGCTGAAAAATTAGTCGCATTAAGAGAATCATTAAAAGAAGATTTGCTCATCGTTATGCGTGTCTACTTTGAAAAACCACGTACAACCATTGGCTGGAAAGGCTTGATTAATGATCCAGACTTGGACGAAAGCTTTAATATTGATAAAGGCCTTAAGATTGCCCGTCATTTATTGACTGATTTGGCAGAGATGGATATGCCAGTCGCCGTTGAGTACCTAGACTTAATTACGCCACAATATATTTCAGACTTGATTTCTTGGGGTGCAATTGGTGCACGTACGACTGAGAGCCAATCTCATCGTGAGCTGGCCTCAGCCTTGTCTTGCCCTGTTGGCTTTAAAAATGGCACCACAGGCTCGCTCAGCGTAGCCATTGATGCGATTAAATCGGCTAACAACCCACATCATCTACTCTCAGTCAATAAAGAGGGTGGTGTGAGTCATTACACCTCGTCAGGTAATGAAACAGCACACATTATCCTGCGTGGTGGTGCTGACGGCCCTAATTATTCAAAAGCACACGTTGATAAAACGATTGCTCAATTAAGAGCGGAGAATTTATTAGATAAGATTATGGTTGATTTTTCGCATGCCAATAGTCAAAAACAATTTAAAAACCAGCTACTGGTTGGTGAGGATATTGCTGGCCAGATTATTGCTGGATCGCAAGAGATTTTTGGGGTGATGATTGAGTCGCATATTAATGAGGGAAACCAGGCTGTTGGCCCTCTAAAATCACTTAAATATGGGGTTAGTATTACCGACAGTTGTATTGGTTGGGATGATACTGAAACCTTGCTTAAAACATTGGCACAAGCTGTACAAAAAAGAAACGCATAAGTCATTGATTTTTAATTAATTTTTTTAATTAATTTTTTTCTAAAAAACTCCATTTTATTTCCACATCTTTGTTGTGTGAAAATACCAGTTAGGGTACAATTAAAGGCAATCTAATTAAGCCTTTTTTGTATGTCTGAAAACACCGATAATCCAGAAAGTTTCGAGCCTAATTTCCCGATAGTTACCATTGAAGATGAGATGCGAGATTCCTATTTGGAATACGCAATGAGCGTCATCGTTGGTCGTGCTTTGCCTGATGTTCGAGACGGCCTCAAGCCGGTGCATCGTCGAGTGCTTTACGCAATGGAGGTATTGGGCAATGACTATAACAAATCTTACAAAAAATCAGCCCGTATTGTCGGTGATGTGATTGGTAAATATCACCCGCATGGTGATACTGCTGTGTATGACACTATTGTACGTATGGCTCAGCCATTCTCAATGCGTAACATTTTAATCGATGGTCAGGGTAACTTCGGCTCGGTTGATGGTGACTCGGCTGCAGCAATGCGTTATACGGAAATCCGTATGGCTAAGCTTTCGCACGAATTATTACGTGATCTAGATAAAGACACGGTTGATTTTAATGAAAACTACGATGGCTCTGAGTCTGAGCCATCGGTACTTCCAACCCGTGTGCCAAACTTATTAGCCAATGGTTCATCTGGTATTGCCGTTGGTATGGCGACTAACATCCCGCCACATAATCTAGGCGAAGTGATTGAGGCTTGCCTTAGAACTATCGACAATGAAACATCACCGTTGATGAGTTATTAGAAGTTATGCCAGGGCCAGATTTCCCAACAGCCGGTATTATTAATGGTTCAGCCGGTATTCGCCAAGCTTACGAAACGGGCAAGGGTAAGATCTACCTGCGTTCAGTTTCTCATGTTGAGGGTGAAGACAAGCAAAGCATTGTGGTTACAGAATTACCTTATCAAGTTAATAAAGCCAAACTCATTGGTAAGATTGCTGAGTTGGTTAAAGACAAGCGCATTGATGGTGTTACTGGCCTTCGAGATGAGTCTGACAAAGATGGTATGCGTATGGTGATTGAGCTTCGTCGTGGCGAAGTGCCAGAAGTTATGCTTAATAATCTTTACAAGTTGACTGAAATGCAAACAGTATTTGGTATCAACATGGTGGCGATTGACAAAGGCATGCCTAAATTAATGACACTCAAAGGCATCTTAGAGGCCTTTATTGCGCATCGTCGCGATGTGGTGACCCGTCGTTCTATCTTCGATCTAAACAAAGCTAGAAACCGCGCTCACTTGTTAGAGGGTTTATCGGTTGCATTACATAATATTGATGAAATCATCGAGTTGATTAAATCCGCAGCCAATCCTGCCGAAGCAAAAATTAGTTTAGCGGCTAAAACATGGCAAGGTTCTGTGATTAAAGAGCTGATTGGTGATCGTGATATGGCGATGTTCAAGCCAGAAGATTTACCAGCAGAGCTTGGCTTACAAGCCAGTGGTGATTACCAATTGTCACAAAAACAAGCGCAAGCCATTCTTGACCTTAAGCTTCATCGCTTAACTGGTTTAGAAAAAGATAAGATCTTTGATGAATTTAATGAATTATTAGAACGCATCAAGCACTTATTAGATATCTTGCAAAATCCTGACAGACTGATGCAAGTGATTCGTGACGAGCTAATTGAGATTCGTGACAACTTTGCAAATGGTCGAATGACTGAAATCCTTGAACATAAGATCGATTTAACGCTTGAAGACTTAATCGCCCAAGAAGAACGTGTGGTTACCTTGTCTCATGGTGGTTACGTTAAGGCGCAATCACTCAGCGATTATCAAGCACAACGTCGTGGTGGCAAAGGTAAAGCAGCAACGAAGATGAAAGACGAAGATTTTGTTGATCAATTATTTGTGGCTAATTCTCACGATACGGTATTGTGTTTTTCATCCACTGGTAAAGTGCATTGGCTTAAAGTTTATGAGTTGCCAATGGCATCACGTACAGCGCGCGGCAAGCCAATTATTAACTTATTACCATTAGAAAAAGAGGAGGTGATTAATGCAATTCTTCCGGTTTCCGAGTTTAATGATGATCAGTTTGTATTTATGGTGACTAGCAGTGGTACTTGTAAGAAGACTTCATTGACTA
>OBIL01000010.1_pt1 | contig 32587 bp, 31 predicted proteins | sample 1503321 | NCBI WGS metagenome assembly OBIL01 (sample SAMEA3696450, study PRJEB22514) | metagenome | biome: water; feature: marine; material: hydrothermal vent | place: Pacific Ocean | collected 2014-08-16 | depth 1514 m | reverse complement strand
AACTGGTTGAAAATGGTAATAATGTTTTGTTTCACACAGCCATGGGTGATTTGAGTGCCGTTGAAATTTCATCAAGCATTTTGTTATCTCTTAAAGCAAGAGCCGAGCAAGCGCTAGGTGATAATTTAGTTGGTGCTGTGATTACGGTTCCGGCCTATTTTAACGATGCACAGCGTCAAGCCACTAAAGATGCAGCAACGCTTGCAGGGCTAAATACATTACGCTTACTGAATGAACCAACAGCAGCAGCTGTGGCCTATGGTTTAGAATCAGGTGAAGCTGGCATTCACGCGATTTATGATTTAGGCGGCGGCACGTTTGATGTTTCTATTTTAAGTTTTCAAAAAGGCGTGTTTAAAGTATTGGCCACGGGCGGAGACTCTGCACTGGGTGGTGATGACTTCGATGAGCTAATTATTGATGATTGTATTACCACCTTAAATTTGGGCGAACTAACACCAACGCAGATGCAGAAAATTAAGCAATTTGCACGCATAGCGAAGGAAACCCTGACACAAAGCGATTATGCCGAATTTGACTGTATAGAGGCGCCTTATCGCATTACCAAGGATAAGTTCGAGTCATTGTCTAAGGTTTTGATTAAGCGTACCTTACTATTAACCAAACGCGCTGTTAGAGATGCCGAGGTTGAAATGGGTGATATTAAAGATGTGATTATGGTGGGTGGTTCAACCCGCATGCCATTGGTAAGACAAATGGTTGGTGATTTGTTTAACAAACCGGTTTTATGCAGCATCAATCCAGACGAAGTTGTGGCTAAAGGTGCGGCAATTCAAGCAAACCTTTTAGCAGGTAATAAATCAAAAGATGATATGTTGTTATTGGATGTATTGCCACTATCTTTAGGGCTAGAGACTATGGGTGGCTTGGTAGAAAAAGTCGTACATCGAAACACCACAATCCCCATTGCACGAGCACAAGAATTTACCACCTTTAAAGACGGGCAAACTGCCATGAGTGTTCATGTGCTACAAGGTGAGCGTGAATTGGTAAAAGATTGCCGTTCATTAGGTAAATTTGAGCTCAGAGGTATTCCACCGATGGTTGCGGGCAATGCACGCATTCGTGTTGAGTTTCAAGTGGATGCTGATGGCTTGTTATCCGTTAGTGCAACCGAGGAAACCTCTGGCATTAAGGCAGACGTAACCATCAAACCTTCTTATGGTTTAACCGATGCTGAAATGGAGAAAATGCTCAAAGACTCTATTTTATTTGCCAAAGACGATATTAAAGTTAGACAGTTGCATGAAATGCAAGTAGATGCCAAGCGCACACTAGAAGCGATTGATTCAGCTCTAGCTAAAGACAAAGACTTGCTAGATGAATCAATGATTAAAGCAATACTACAAGCAAGAACAGAATTAGAAGAAGTGTGTGAAAGTGACGATGAAAAAATTATTAAAACTGCCATTGATCATCTAGAAAAAGTCAGTGAAAAGTTTGTAGAAATACGTATGAATAGTACGGTTATGAAGGCCATGAAAGGCCACAATGTTGACGAATTTTAAAAGGAAGCCTTATGCCACAGATTATTGTATTACCCCATCATGAGTTATGCCCAGAAGGAACTGTTATTGAAGTTGAAACAGGGGTTAGTGTTTGTGATGCGCTACTGGCTAATCATGTTGAGATCGAGCACGCTTGTGAGATGTCAAATGCTTGTACAACTTGCCACATCTATGTGCGCGAAGGTTTTGATGCTATCGAAGAATCTGATGAAACCGAAGATGATTTGCTTGATAAAGCTTGGGGTTTAGACCCAGACTCTCGCCTATCTTGTCAGGCGATTGTTAATGACACTGATTTAGTAATAGAGATCCCGAAATACACAATCAATCAAGTCAGTGAGAATCACTAAAACTTAAGATATTTAGAAATAAAGCCTTGCTTCTTTTTAGGTGGGCCAAATTTTTCAACCACATCTTCTGGCTTGGTTTTTGATAACAACCATTGTGGTATCGGTGGATGTTCGCTACTACCACAAGATTTTCCTAAATTTTTAGGATGGAAAATCTTAACAAAAGTCGGCTTTTCTAAATCATTAGTATAAACAATACCGCAGTAGCGCTCTTGATGCTCCTCAGTGAGAATAGTTTTGATATTGCTAATATCAGCGGTAAAACTAGTGGCATTCATTGTTGAGCTAGGCACGGCTTCTAATGTATCGTACAAATACCAGTCATCTGGCTGATAAATGAGTTTTTGTAGTAGGGCGTTGCAATCATCCCATTGCATGATGCCAATAAAACGCCCTTGAAATTCCTTGATATAGTCTGACATTAATTATTTTCAATATCTACTTCAAGCGATTGATAGCTTTGTTCTGCCTCAACCCACTGGCCATTTTTTTGAACATAAGCCTTAGAAAAGTGTTCCATGTTAATGGTTGGAATGGTTGGTGCCTTATCTCCCAACAATGCATCTGTCATGTGTTGCGTTGCGGAACGATAATTTAGCTTAACATCGACATTAATCTGTTCAGAATCGTTCTTGTTGTTGAATACAAAATCGTGCTTACTATGGCCTTTTGGTGGAATAGTGGTGTCTCGAACGATATGGTTGATTGCCCATGGATCATGCGTGTCATTGCCTTTGGCATCGACTGCCCAACTTTTAAAGATAACCGTTTTATCTTCATCTAAGTCATGGTGATTATCCAATTTTCCCGTTTCAAATAAAAGATTATTGTCACCATCTGTAATCGTTGCTTCAATCCAGATGTGACGAACTTGGGTTAAAGAAGTTGGAAGGTTATGACCTGCACCTGAATTAAACACATCAACACCAAGCTCAAACAACCCATCATTTCTTTGCTTTAAATCAACGGTTAACTCTGTTGCATTCTGTAAGCGCTTTCTTGCAATATCTGCATGTTGACGCTTACGTAGATTTTTAGGCGACATAATGGCAGAGATAATCGCATTACCACCAACAAACTCATGTGAGTGCACAATGCTTCGATCTTCAGTACCTAATGTTGAGGCTTTACCGCCTAAACGTACTTTCTTGTTGATAAACGTTTCAGGGCGTTTCAGTGTTTTAGCTATCTGAATAGCCACTTCAACTGAGTTCATATGGCAGTCCTGACAAACGATTCCATTTTGTGCGTAAGGTGATACTCGCCACTCGTCATAGGTTCTTTCAATCGGCGCGCCATTTACAGGGTGAATAATATTATGACAATTGGCACACAAATTTGCTTTTGTGTGTAATTCTGAATACTGAGTTTCATGATAAGGCGAATTTGAATTTTTCAAAGGGCCGTACTTAATATGAGTTTCGGTATCAATGATGTGTGAACCATTACCATGCTCTGAAGTAATAGTATCATCTAAAGGAATAGCGCCAGAAATACTGTGACAGACATCACAAGTCACACCACGTGCAGCTTTTTCAGAGACACTAAATTCATTGGTTTTCTTGTCCCAACTGACTGTGCCTGTCAGTACACCGATTGGAGAGTGACAGCCGGCACAAAGTTTAAAGATTTTTCCATCAGTTTCATTAAGTCCTTTTTTAAATTCCGCTTGGAAAATTGGATCGTTCCAAGAGTTGGAATGCATAGAACCGCGCCAGCCTTCGTATTGCTTTGGATGGCAACCAGCACAGGTTTCAGGATTCTCGAAACTGTCTAATGTGGCTTTGTGATTATTTTTTGTACGAATTAGTGAGGGTGGAAAAGGGCGCTCAAGTGTGGGTTTGATGTCAAGCCCAGCAATGTCATTGTTAATACCGACTGATGCCGCATTAAGGCTATTAAATGCAAATAGAGCGAGCGTTATAGAAAGTGCAATTGTTAATATTTTTTTCATTATTTTTTCTCCTCAAGAGTAGGGACCAAGTAACTAGAATAATAAGCTACCGCTTCAATTTCTTCAGCACTCATGGTGTCAACAATACGACGCATGACTCTTTCGTTGTCATTGGTGCGCTTTCTATTTTTAAATTCTTTGAGGGTAGATATTAGGTATTGAGGGTGCTGATTAGCCAGAATAGGCACATCTAAATCAACCAGTGCATCGCCATTTTTTCCATGACAAACAAAACAAGCGGCTTGCCCTGTGTCGGCATTGCCATAATCATAAAGTTTTTTACCCAAGGTTAATAATGCCGTTTTTTCTGCCTCTGTTTTAAGGTGAGCAATGTTTTTCATAATTGGGGTTTTGATCTGTGATGCGTAAAAGGCACCAATGTGCTCTAGATCAGCATCGTTGATACCAAGCGCAAATCCTGACATCGTTGCATTGTATCTATTGGCGGCTTTAAAATCTTGTATTTGTTTGACAATATAGCCAGCAGGCTGACCTGCAAGTGCAGGAAAGTTAGGTAAAAAACTATTACCAGTAGGACCATGACAACCCATACAGCCCATAGTTTTTAATTTACCAATTTCGGCATCACCTTGGGCAACAGCAGAAAAATTTAACGATAGGCAAATAAGCCCAAGAATCCAATGTTTATTATTGAATGACATCCTCTCTCCTTTTAGAAATTCACTATCACAAAGTCTCTATGATAGCGTCTCAACAAAAGAGAGTCAAACAAATAAGCAAGAACTAATATTGTCTAACCTAAAATAAAGTTTATTCAATGGTAATGCTTGGAAATGCGCTGATTGCTTTGTCTTGTTGAGTTAGCTTAGCAGATACTTTTCTGGCAATTTCTTTATAGATCTCAGCGATTCGACCTTCTGGATCTTTGGCAACAGTTGGTACGCCCTCATCTACGTCAGTACGAATTTCCATTTCTAATGGTAATGAACCTAAGAAGTTAGCACCCGCATCTTTAGCCATTGCTTCACCACCACCAACACCAAAGATAGCTTCTTCGTGGCCACAGTTTGAACAAATATGTAACGACATGTTTTCAACAATACCTAGAATTGGAATGTTGACTTTTTCAAACATTGCCAAACCTTTCTTGGCATCAATTAGCGCAATATCTTGTGGGGTTGTTACAATTACAGAGCCACTCACTGGAATCTTTTGAGAAAGTGTTAATTGCGTATCACCGGTTCCAGGTGGTAAGTCGATCACCATGTAATCAACACCACGCCATAAAGTATCACGTAGCATTTGCTCTAAAGCTTGAGTCACCATAGGGCCACGCCAAATCATTGGTGATTCTTCATCTACTAAATAACCAATTGACATGCTTTGCATGCCATGGCCTAAGATTGGTAGTAATTTGCCTTCACCTGTTGTTTCTGGCTTAAGTTTAGAAACACCTAACATTCTTGGCTGTGATGGACCGTAAATATCGGCATCCAAAATAGCAACTTTCGCACCCTCAGCTTGTAGTGCAAGGGCTAAGTTAACCGCAGTGGTTGACTTGCCAACACCACCTTTGCCTGAGGCAACAGCGATAATATTTTTAACTTCTGGCAATACATCAACGCCTTTTTGGGTAGAGTATGCGGCTATCTTGGTTTCAATATTAACGGTTGAGTTATTAACGTCCGCATTTGATAAGGCTAAGGTAATAGCATCAGCTAATGTTTGATGGTAACTTGCAGCAGGGTAACCAAGCACAATATTAACCGTAACTTTGTCACCATCAATGTCGATGCTATCTACCGCATGTGAAGCAACAAGGTTTTTCTCAGTATAAATATCAACAACGGTTTCAAGAATATTCTCGATTTGATCTTGGGTTAAATCTGCCATTTGTTATACGTCCAATTAAGTAAAATGATGCTATTTTAGCGTATAACGATTATAAGCAATCCTTAATATTAATAGGCCTATTTATACACCCTCATGTCACAACGAAAAATCCTAGTTACTTCAGCACTACCTTATGCCAATGGTGAGATCCATTTAGGCCATTTATTGGAATATATCCAAACGGATATTTGGGTGCGCTTTCAAAAAATGATGGGCAATGAGTGTCATTATGTCTGTGCAGATGATGCTCACGGTACACCGATTATGCTTAAGGCCAATGAGCTTGGCATTACACCAGAAGAATTGATTGCAGGTGTGAGTGAACGCCATCAGGCTGATTTTAAAGAATTTTCGATTGGTTTTAGTCAATATCATTCAACCCATAGCCCTGAAAATAAAGAGATCTCTGCCGGCATTTATAACAAGCTTAATGAGGCTGGATTTATTAAAACTCGCACCATTTCACAAGCATTTGATCCTGAAAAGCAAATGTTTTTACCGGATCGTTTTATCAGAGGCGAGTGCCCTAAATGTGGCGCTAAAGATCAATATGGCGATAATTGTGAAGTCTGTGGCGCAACCTATTCACCAACTGAATTAATTAATGCCAAATCAGCTATTTCAGGTGCAACGCCAATCACGAAAGATTCTGAGCATTATTTCTTTGATTTGCCACAATTTGAGGCTCAACTAAAAGCCTGGACAGAGGCTGGGCATTTACAAGATGAGATAAAAAATAAATTAGCCGAATGGTTTGAGCAAGGATTAAAGCAGTGGGATATTTCCCGTGATGCACCATATTTTGGCTTTCAAATTCCTGGCGTTGAAAATAAATACTTTTATGTATGGCTCGATGCGCCGATTGGTTATATGGCGAGTTTTAAAAAGCTATGTGATACACAAGGCTTAGATTTTGACGAGTACTTTAATAAAGATTCAGAAACTGAGTTGTATCATTTCATTGGTAAAGACATCGTCTATTTCCATGCACTGTTTTGGCCAGCGATGTTAATGGGTGCTGATTACCGTACACCAAATGCTATTTTTGCCCACGGTTTCTTAACGGTCAATGGGCAAAAAATGAGTAAGTCTCGTGGCACGTTTATTCAGGCCAGAACCTACTTAGAAAGCCTTAATCCTGAGTGCTTGCGTTATTATTACGCTTACAAACTATCTGCTAAGATTGACGATATCGACCTTAATTTACAAGATTTTAAACAGCGCGTGAATTCTGATTTGGTCGGAAAAGTAGTTAATATCGCCTCTCGCAGTGCAGGTTTTATTGTTAAGAAATTTAACAAAACATTATCGGCTTACGCTATCGAAGGTGATTTGTATAATGAGTTTGTCGCCAAAGGTGATGATATCGCTAAGCTTTATGAGGCGCGTAATTACAACCAAGCGATGCGTGAGATTATGAAACTCGCTGATAAAGCCAACCAATATATTGATGAACACAAACCATGGCAATTAGTCAAAGAAGAAGGTAAAGAGGCGCAGGTGCACGATGTCACTTCGTTAGCGATTAATTTATTTAGAGTATTAATGACATACCTTAAACCGGTATTGCCAGAGATGGCCAAGCAAGCGGAAGATTTTTTAAATATTGATAAGTTGAATTGGAACGATATTAAACACCCACTGACTAAGCATCAAATTAACAAGTTTAAACCACTGATGTCACGCATTGAAGATGAGCAAATTGAAAAAGTAATCGAAGCTTCAAAACAAAACCTACAAACAACCGAAGAAGAGAAAGAGGATGATAATATGATTAGCATTGATGATTTTACAAAGATTGATTTACGCATTGCCAAAATTGTAAAAGCACAGCACGTTGAAGGTGCTGATAAACTCTTGCAACTCACACTTGATATTGGTGAAGAAAATACACGTAATGTTTTTGCTGGCATCAAGGCTCATTACAACCCTGAAGACTTAGAAGGGCGCTTAACGGTTATGGTTGCCAATCTTACACCCAGAAAGATGAAATTTGGACTTTCTGAAGGCATGGTGTTGGCTGCCGGTGATGGCAAGTCTTTACATATTTTATCGCCAGATTCAGGTGCTAAACCTGGAATGAAAATTAGTTAGACAAATACAAGTTTCGGAGAGATGTCAGAGTGGTTTAATTTGCTCGCTTGGAAAGCGGGTGTACGGCAACGTACCGAGGGTTCGAATCCCTCTCTCTCCACCATTTTTATTCATTATTACGAATTAATATGAAGCCAAACTTTCAGCCTAAAGATATTGAAAAAACCATTAAGGACCTGACTGAAGAAGGACTGAAAATAGCTAATTTAGCCAGTCAAGGTCATGATTGGGAAAGTGTTGTAACACCACTTGATCAAATGGAATTTGAATTAGGTCAACATACCAGTGTAAATTCACATTTGAATTCAGTAATGTTCAATGAAGAGTTCAATGTTGAATATGAAAAAACCCTGCCATTGATTACAAATTTTTATAGTGAAGTTAGTACTAATAAGACGCTATATGAAGCTTATAAAAATCTAAGAAATACTTCATTAAATGAGCAACAACGTCATATTGTTAAAGAGTCTATAGAATCCTTTAAGTTATCTGGTGTTGGATTGGAAGGCGAGCAATCAGATAGATTTAAAGCGATTAAAGAACGCTTAAGCTTATTAAGCAATCAGTTTTCTAAAAATGCATTAAAGGCAACCAACGAATGGAAAAAAACACTCACTGAGGCAGAGTTAGAGGGTTATGGTGAAAATGAGTTAGCTAAGGTTAAAACTAAAGACGGCTACGAAATTAGTTTACAAGTGCCTGTGTATATGGATGTGATGACTTATGCTAAGAATCAAACCTTACGTGAGGAAGTGTACAAAGCCTATATCTCTCGTGCTTCCGAAGTAGGAATAACCTCCACTGAATTTGATAATAAAGCCATCATGGATGAAATTCTTAGTCTGAGACAAGAGATGGCAACAATCTTGGGATTTGGGAATTATGCCGATCTTTCGATTGAAGGAAAAATGGTGGAATCAACCGGACAAGTGATAGACTTCTTGAATGACTTGGTTGATCGTTCAAAGACTCAAGCACAACAAGAATTAGATGAATTACAATCATTTGCAGGTGTGGAGTTAATGCCGTGGGACTTAATGTATTACAGCGAGCAACTCAAAGAGAAAAAGTTTGGCTTTAAGAAATCAGAGTTAACGCCGTACTTTCCAGAGAAAAAAGTTTTATCGGGTTTGTTTTCTACCATTGAAAATCTCTATGGCATATCTCTTAGAGAGATTGAAGAGAAAACATATCATGCTGATGTCAAGGTTTTGGAGATTACCAATCCAGATGGCTTAGTAGGTAGAATCTATCTAGATGTGTATGCTCGAGAAGACAAACGTGGCGGTGCCTGGATGGCCGACTATCAAGCCTTAGTTAATGAAAATAAGCCAGTTGCTTTTGTGGTTTGTAATCTAAATTCACCGACCGAAGGAAAACCAGCGCTGTTCGAATTTGATGAAATTGTAACTTTGTTCCATGAGTTTGGGCACGCGCTACACCATGTGCTTACCAAGGTGCCATATCCATCTGCAGCAGGTATCGCAGGTGTGCCATGGGATGGGGTGGAGTTACCTAGTCAATACATGGAATTCTTTTGTTATGAAAAAGAGGTAGTAGGGTTACTCTCAGAGCATTGGCAAACAGGAGAGTCACTACCTGATGAATTATATGAGAAGGTCATAGACTCTAAGAATTACCAATCAGCAATGCAAATGTTGAGACAATGTGAATTTTCATTATGGGACCTGAGAACTCACATGTCTAGTGAAGATACGTATAAGGTTCTTGAAGAGGTTAGATCTAAAACAGCATTAATGCCAATTGTAGGTGAAAATCGTTTTCTAAATACTTTTGGCCATATCTTTAGTGGCGGTTATGCAGCAGGATATTTTAGTTATAAATGGGCGGAAGTTTTAGCAGCAGATGCTTATTACTACGTACAAGCGCAAGGTGGCATTGGATCAGATGCCTCTCGTTCTTTTATGCACAATATTTTGGAAATTGGTGGGAGTTTAGACTACATGCAACAATATGTGGAATTCAGAGGTAAAAAACCTTCTATTAGTGCATTACTTCAATCTAATGGAATTGACAATTAACTGTAATAAAGTTACCACTCATTGGTAAAATAATTTTATTAATAAATATTAGGAAAATATAATGATTAAATTTTTATTAGGCGTAGTGGTTGCTTTAGCGTTGATTGGCGGTGCGATTCAATTTGAATCAACGGATGAAAGCTGGTCTTTGGTGATCAATAAAGAAGCGGCAATGAACAGTGTGCAAAATGGCGCGACAAAAATTTATGATTTTGGCAGTGATTTAATCAATGATGCCGATAAGATTAAGGGCGTTGATTTAACCGTTGAAAGATAAGGTTAAATTTTAGACAGTAAGATTGTACCATTCGTGCCACCAAAGCCGAATGAGTTAGAAATCGCATAATCCATTTTCATTTCTCGTGCTTCGTTAGCGGCATAATCTAAATCGCAATCAGGGTCTTGATTGATAATATTAATCGTTGGTGGCGCTACTTGATCTCTAATGGCTAGGGCTGTAAAGATAGCTTCAATACCACCGGCAGCGCCTAACAAATGACCAGTCATTGATTTGGTGGAGCTCATTACAATGTTATATGCGTGATCACCTAAGGCTAATTTAGCTGCATCTGTTTCTGCCTGATCACCCGCTGGCGTTGAAGTGCCATGCGCATTAATATAGTCGATTTGGTCAGCATTTACACCCGCATTGCGCATGGCATTTTTCATACAGCGCGCCGCGCCTTCGCCACCTTTAGAAGGTAGGGTCATATGGTAAGCGTCACCACTCATGCCATAACCTAAAACCTCAGCATAAATTTTTGCACCACGTGCTTTTGCGTGCTCGTACTCTTCCAATACAACTACGCCAGCACCATCACCGAGTACAAAACCATCACGGTCTTTATCCCAAGGGCGAGAGGCTGTTGACGGGTCATCATTACGAGTAGAAAGAGCACGAGCAGCGGCAAAGCCACCTAAACCACAATTGGTGGTTGACATCTCTGCACCACCGGCAACCATGACATCAGCATCCCCATATTCAATCAGTCGTGAGGCGTCGCCAATATTATGTGTACCGGTTGTACAGGCAGTTACAATAGCGAAATTAGGGCCTTTCAAGCCGTATTTGATAGATAGGTTGCCTGAGATCATATTAATGATAGAAGAGGGCACAAAGAAAGGCGAAATACGCTTAGCGCCTTTTTCTCTAAAAAGATCTGCCGTGCGTTCAATCGTACCTAAGCCACCAATACCAGCACCAATAGCAACACCGATACGTTCAGCATTTTCTTCAGTAACTTCAATACCAGAGTCTTCAATTGCTTGAATACCCGCTGCCATGCCGTAATGGATAAAAGTATCCATTTTTTTTGCATCTTTAGGTTTAAGGTAATCTGTAATTTCGAAATTTTTAACTGAGCCACCGAATTTGACAGCTTGGCCTTCGGTTTCAAGATTGGTGAGTGAATTAATGCCGGACTTACCCGCAAGAATATTTGACCAAGATTCTTCAACACTGTTTCCAACCGGTGAAACGATACCCATACCGGTAATGACAACTCTTCTTTTGCTCATAGTTTTATTTCTTAATTAAGATAAAAAAAAAGGCGCTTAATTCAAAGAAGAAAGCACCTTATTCGTTTATATCACTAAACGGAAATTACAAATTATTGTTAACGTAGTCGATCGCTAGTTGAACAGTTGTAATACTTTCTGCTTGATCATCAGGGATCTCACAGTCAAACTCTTCTTCAAGAGACATTACTAATTCAACAGTGTCTAAAGAATCTGCACCTAAATCGTCAATAAAAGAAGCATTGTTATCAATATCACCGCTTACGTCTAACTGCTCAGCTACAACTTTCTTTACTCTTTCTTCGATGCTCATTTGTTATTCCCTTAATAGATTAAAACTATCATTTTATCTCTAAATAAAGTTGATGCAAGACTAAATTTAAAATATTTATTGATACCGAGTGGGGTCGGAAATTCCGGCAGATTTAAAGCCAATTTTTCGATATTCACAAGCATCGCAAACACCGCAGGCTTCGCCTTTATCGTTGGCTTGATAGCAGGTGGTTGTTATCGAGTAATCCACCCCTAAGGACAGACCTATTTTAATAATATCAGCTTTATTAAGATCAATCAAAGGAGTGACGATAGAAAGTTTTTGGCCTTCTACACCTTGTTTCGTGGCGAGGTTTGCCATGGTTTCGAAAGCATCAATATAAGCTTGTCGGCAATCGGGGTAACCTGAATAATCCAATGCATTAACACCAATAAAGATAGATTGACAGTCTAACACTTCAGCCCAAGCCATGGCAAAAGATAAAAATATGGTGTTGCGTGCGGGCACGTAAGTAATGGGAATTTCATCACTTTCTTTAAAATTAGGTACTTCAATATTTTCATCAGTGAGTGCCGATCCGCCGAAATCTGCTAAAGAAATCTGCATGATTCGATGTTCAACAGCATCAAAATGTTTGGCGATTTTGGTGGCTGAGATTAATTCTGATTTTTGTTTTTGCCCATAATCAAAGCTCAGTGCATAGCATTCAAAGCCTTGAGATTTGGCAATGGCAAGCGTGGTGGTAGAGTCTAGACCACCGGAGAGCAGAATAACAGCCCTAGACATTGGCTAAATTGCCTTTTTCTTCTAGCCATTTTTTACGATCTGGAGCGCGTTTTTTACTCAGCAACATGTCCATGGTTTGAAAAACTTGAAGCGGGTTGTCTAAGGTAAGCTGGATAAGGCGCCTAGTATCAGGCAGCATCGTAGTTTCTCTAAGTTGAGAAGGGTTCATTTCACCCAAACCTTTAAAGCGTTGCACTTGGATCTTAACGCGTTTATTTTCACTTTCAATTTTTCTAATGATTGCATCTCTTTCATTGTCATCTAATGCGTAATGTACTTGTTTGCCCGCATCGACTCTATACAAAGGTGGCATAGCAACATAGATATGACCTTCTTTAATGAGTTTTGGAAAGTGCTTCACAAACAAAGTACAAATCAATGTGGCAATGTGTGCCCCGTCAGAATCGGCATCTGCAAGAATGCAAATTTTTCCGTATCTAAGACCACTCAAGTCTTCACAGTTAGGTTCAAGGCCAATAGCAACACTGATATCGTGTATTTCGTTACTGGCCAATACCTGATCAGAATCCACTTCCCAAGTGTTTAAAATCTTACCTCGAAGCGGCAAGATGGCTTGGTACTCTTTATCTCTTGCTTGTTTGGCGGAACCACCAGCTGAATCGCCCTCAACTAAGAACACCTCGGTTTGATCAAGATCATTGCTAGTACAGTCTGATAATTTTCCTGGTAGGGCAGGGCCACTGACAATCTTTTTACGAATAATTTTTTTGCCAGTTTTGAGTCTTGCTTGCGCATTCATAATGGCCAGTTCGGCAATTTTTTCAGCAACAGAAGTATGTTGATTTAGCCAAAGACTGAACGCATCTTTAACAACATTAGTAACAAAACCTGCGCTTTCGCGTGATGAGAGTCGCTCTTTGGTTTGTCCAGAAAACTGAGGATCCAACATTTTGATGGATAAAACGTAAGCAATTTTTTGCCAAACATCATCGGGTGTGAGCTTGATATTTTTAGGTAGTAATTTTCTAAATTCACAAAACTCTTTAAGGGCATCAGTTAGGCCTGATCGTAAACCGTTGACATGTGTACCACCATTGGTGGTTGGGATAAGGTTGACATAGCTTTCAGCCACAACATTAGTGTTGTATTCAGTCCAAGCCAACGAGCAATTGAGTTGCTGTTCGTCAGAGGCGAAATCAACCACAAAAGGAGCAGTTGGCAAACAATCAAGGCCATCTAGCGCCATGGATAAATAATCCTTAAGTCCTTCTTTATAGATCCATTTATCAGTCGTGTCATCAATTTCATTATGAAAGTTAATTTCTAACCCTGGACATAAGACTGCTTTAGATCTAAGGTTGTGACGTAATTTGGTTACTGAGAATTTGATCGTGTCAAAAAATTGTGCATCTGGTTTGAACTTAACCATGGTGCCTGTATTGCGCTTACCAACACTGCCAATTTCTTCTAAGTCGGTTTTTTTAAAACCATCAGCAAAAGTAATATAGTGTTCCATTGAATTGCGTTTAATCCAAATTTCAACCGAAGTTGATAGGGCGTTAACCACTGAAATACCCACACCATGTAAACCACCTGAAAACTGATAAGAGTCATTAGAAAACTTACCACCGGCATGAAGCTTGGTTAGAATAACTTCAACGCCTGGAACACCTTCTTTAGGGTGGATATCAACTGGCATACCGCGACCATCATCTTCAACAGATAATGATCCGTCTTTATAAAGTACCACTTTGATTTTTGATGCGTGACCAGCAACTGCTTCGTCAACACTGTTGTCGATTACTTCCTGAGCTAGATGATTTGGGCGCTCAGTATCGGTATACATGCCCGGACGCTTTCGTACTGGCTCTAGGCCGGTTAAGACCTCAATTGACGAGGCGTCGTAATTACTCATAATGTTTTCAAGTGATGATTTTGGCAAGTATCATACCAAAAAAAAGCCCCATAAAATGGGGCTTTTTATTTGTCAGAACAAAGGTGTTTTACATCATGCCACCCATGCCGCCCATATCAGGAGCTGCCGCAGGTGTATCTTGCGGAATTTCAGTAATCATTGCCTCAGTGGTAATCATTAAGCCAGAAATACTAGCTGCATGTTGTAAGGCCGCACGTACCACTTTAGTTGGATCTAAGATCCCCATTTTCAACATGTCGCCATATTCTTCTGTAGAAGCGTTAAAACCGTAGTTACCATCACCATTAGCAACGTTGTTAAGTACAACAGAAGCTTCACCACCACCATTAGAAACGATTTGTCTTAATGGCGCTTCCATAGCACGTTTAGTTAAAATAATACCAATATCTTGATCATGATTTTCACCTTTTAGGCCGTCTAATGCAGCAATTGCGCGAACTAGCGCAACACCACCACCAGGAACTACACCCTCTTCAACCGCAGCACGTGTTGCGTGAAGCGCATCGTCAACGCGGTCTTTTTTCTCTTTCATTGCCACTTCAGTAGCTGCACCAACTTTAATCACGGCAACACCACCAGAAAGCTTGGCTAAGCGCTCTGAGAGTTTTTCTTTATCGTATTCAGAAGTTGTTTTTTCGAGTTGTGCCTTGATTTGTGCAACGCGACCATCGATATCAGATTTTTCACCTGCACCATCAACAACCACTGTTTCTTCTTTACCAACTTCAATACGTTTAGCAGAACCCAATTGATCTTCAGTTACGCCTTCAAGTGATAAGCCAACCTCTTCAGAGATCACCACACCACCTGTCAAAACCGCTAAGTCTTGCAAAATGGCCTTGCGACGATCACCAAAACCTGGTGATTTAACCGCTGCGACTTTCACAATACCACGCATATTATTAACAACCAAGGTTGCTAAAGCTTCACCCTCAATGTCTTCGGCAATGATCAATAACGGTCTGCCTGATTTTTGAGCAATTTCTAAAGCGGGTAGCAAGTCACGAATGTTTGAAATTTTTGACTCATTTAATAAAATATGAGGCATCTCTAAAATAGCGCTCATGGTGTCTTGGTTGTTAACAAAGTAAGGTGATAAGTAACCACGCTCAAACTGCATACCTTCAACAACTTCTAATTCGTTGTCAAAACCAGAACCTTCTTCAACGGTAATTACGCCAGCATTGCCCACTTTTTCCATGGCTTCAGCAATAATTTCACCTACGGATGAGTCTGAGTTGGCTGAAATTGTACCCACTTGAGCAATCGCTTTCGTGTCATTACAAGGTTGTGATAAATCTCTTAGCGCCTTAACGGCAGCTTCAGTTGCTTTATCGATGCCACGCTTAAGATCCATAGGGTTCATGCCAGCTGCGACAGATTTAACACCTTCTGCGACTAATGCTTGCGCAAGTACGGTCGCTGTTGTTGTTCCATCACCAGCAACATCGTTGGTTTTAGATGCAACTTCTTTCACCATTTGTGCGCCCATGTTTTCAAACTTACCTTCAAGTTCAATTTCTTGTGCAACTGATACACCATCTTTAGTAATGGTAGGTGCACCAAATGATCTGTCTAAAACAACGTTTCTACCCTTAGGGCCTAGCGTTACTTTAACTGCATTAGCAAGCATGTTAACGCCATCTAACATTAGGTTTCTGGCATCTGGGCCAAATTTAATTTCTTTTGCTGACATTCTTAATCTCCTTTATTCAACAACTGCGACAATATCGTCTTCACGCATCACCAACAAGGTTTCGCCATCGACTTTAATTTCAGTACCAGCGTATTGACCAAATAACACTTGGTCGCCAACTTTAACATCTAAAGCAAAGACATCACCATTGTCGTTAACTCTGCCGTTACCAGCCGCTAAAATTTCACCTTTTGAAGGTTTTTCAGTGGCTGAATCAGGGATGATAAGACCGCTAGCGGTGGTTTTTTCTTCTTCTGTTCTACGAACAATCACGCGATCGTGAAGGGGACGAATGTTCATTTTTTCTCCTAATGAATAAACAATAAATTTATTAAAGCGAATTGCTTAAACTTTTTATTAAAGCGCTTGAGTTTCCAAAGAGGCTTTAAGTTTTTGCATTGCTTTGTTTTCAAGTTGACGAACCCGCTCGGCGGAAACACCATACTTGTCTGCTAAAGTATGTAGGGTCGTTTTTTCTTCTTTCAAGTACCTAGATTGCAAAATATCTAAACTTCTTGCATCTAGTAAAGAAAGTGCTTGGTAAAGCTGTTGTTGTTGGTTTTTATGGGTGTCATCACTGAGTAATAATTGCTCAGGTGTTTGCGTATTATCATCGGTTAAATAATGCTCAGGTGCTGAGGAATCTTCATCATCAGAAATACCAAAGGCCACATCATTAAATTGTAGGCGTGATTCCATTTCTAGTACATCTTTGCGGCGTACGCCTAAATCATTAGCAATCTTATCAGCTTGTGATTCGTTTAACGAATTGTAGATGTGTGATTTGGCTTTTCTAAGTTTGAAAAATAATTTGCGTTGCGCCTTGGTGGTGGCTACTTTGACAATTTTCCAATTTTTAAAGATAAATTCGTGAATTTCAGCACGAATCCAATATACGGCAAAAGATGCCAGTCGTACGTTTTTGTGTGGATTAAAGCGTTTTACCGCCTTCATTAAACCGATAGTGCCTTCTTGAATAAGATCTGCTTGTTCTAAACCATAGCCTTTATAACCATGAGCAATAAAAGCCACAAAACGCATGTGTGACAAGACTAATTTTCTTGCCGCACTAAGGTCGTGATTTTCATAAAGCTCAATGGCTAAATCATGCTCTTCTTCCGGGGTAAGAATCGGAGGATATTTTTGAGGCTCTAACGAACTTGAGGCTCTAACAGCAGGTAAGGCGAATTCTTGACTCATAAAATTATTATAACTAACGGTTAATATTAGTAAGGAGTGATATTATACGCAATTTGCTTGTTATATCAACTGTTTAAGCAAATCTTGCTGCTGCTGTGTTTGCTGAGCCAAGCTGAGGCGTTGTGTATAAATAATATGGGTTAAATCGTTTAGAGCGATATTAAAATCATCGTTAATGACTAAATAATCAAACTCATCAAAATGCTGCATTTCACTAACAGCATCTTTCATTCTTCGATCAATAATACTTTGATCGTCTTGACCTCGATCAGTTAGACGTTCTTCTAAGGCTGAGATTGATGGTGGTAGGATAAAGATACCGATTGCATCTGTAAAACTTTGTTTGACTTGTTGTGCACCTTGCCAATCGATTTCTAAGATGACGTCTTGCCCTTGTTTAAGTAGGTCTTTAACGGTTTGTTTGGCACTGCCATAATAATTATCAAAGACTTGGGCAGATTCAATAAAACCATCGTTGTTGCTGATCTCATTAAAATCTTCTTTAGAAACAAAAAAGTAGTTTTTACCGTGCTCTTCACCTGGGCGCTGGGCGCGCGTTGTGTGAGATACTGAGACGCATAAGTTGTCTACTTTCTCAATCAGAGCTTTAACTAAAGAGGTTTTTCCACAACCAGAAGGAGCGGCAATAATAAATAGATTGGCCATGATTTAATTACTAGGGGTGTAACCTTGAATATCGTCCGCGCCTTGCTCAGAAAAGAAGAATTTTTCCATTTGTTCTTTAAGGTAGCTTTGTGCTTTTTCATCCAGCATATTAAGGTTGTTCTCATTAATCAGCATGGTTTGATGATCTAACCATAGTTGCCAGCCTTGTTTAGAGACGCCAGCTAAAATTCTTTTGCCTAATTCACCAGGGTAGGGTGCTCTATCTAGGGCTTCGAGTTCTTGGTTTAATTTCACACATTGTACGGTATTCATAGTTGTTTCATCCTGATGCCTAATAAGCGCAGACAAGCAAAGTATAAGACTGCTGAGGCAACAATCGTGATTGCAACAGAAGTGATGCGTTGCCAAACGCTATTTTCTAAGTAAAAACTAATGTCATTAGAAAAATTTAAAATAAAGACGACCATTATAAAGCTTGCCAATAACACTTTTAAAAATAGTTTGATTAAATCATTAGAAAATTGATAAATAGACTGCTTTTTTAAATAGTAGTAAAGTAAAGACGCATTAATCACAGCAGAAATTGAGGTGGCAACAGCCAAACCTACATGGGCAAAATAATAAGCAAAAATTATATTTAAGAATACATTGGACACCATGGCAATCACGCCGACTTTGACTGGCGTTCTAGTATCGCCACGAGAGAGAAATACAGGGGCTAAAATTTTGACCACGATAAAGGCTAACAGCCCTGAACCATAAGCAATCAAACTGAGTGCTGACATGTGTGCTGCAAACGCATCAAACTTATCGTATTGAAACAAAGTGATAATCAATGGCTCGGCTAAAAGCACCAGCCCAGCACAAGCAGGGGCGCCGAGTAATAAGCCAATTTTTAGGGCGTAATTAATCGTACGAGTGAATTTTTTTTCATCTTTATTAGAAAAATGTTTACTAAGTTTGGCCAGTGCTACAGTAGCAAGGGCAATACCAATCAGCGCCAAAGGTAGTTCTAATAAGCGGTCAGAGTAATACAGCCAAGAAACACTACCACTCACTAAGACGGTGGCAATCATGGTGTCAATCAGTAGATTAATTTGTGATACTGAAACGCCAAAAAGAGCAGGCAACATACGCTTTTTTAAGGTTTTAACGCTGGGGTGATCACCACGCGCTAAGCGCGGTAATTTTTTAATTTTAATTAAGAACGGAATTTGAAATAAGAGCTGCACGATACCACCAATCAACACACCCCAAGCCAAAGCCATAATCGGTGTCTCTAGGTGTTGAGATAGATATACCGCACTTAAAATCATAGAAACATTAAGCAAGACCGGGGTGAAGGCCGGCACAGCGAATTTATCATAAGTATTGAGAATACTGCCTGCAAAAGCCGTTAATGAAATTAACAATAAATAGGGGAAGGTGATTCTAAGCATGTTGGATGCTAAGTCAAACTTTGTAGAGTCAGCATCAAAATAAAAACCCCAGGCAAACATAAATATAACCAAAGGCGCTATCACTACCGTAATTACAGTGATAATAATTAAAACCGTTAGAAATTTGGTGCCAATATGATTAATGACGTTTTGAACTTCTGCCTCGTCATGGTTGGCTCTAACTTCAGCTAGAATGGGTACAAAAGCTTGCGAAAAAGCACCTTCGCCGAAAAGACGTCTGAGGAAATTAGGGATTCTAAAGGCAACTAAAAAAGCATCGGTGAACCCGTTAGCGCCAAAATATCGGGCAATAAAATAATCACGAACAAGGCCTAATATACGAGACAAAAAAGTCATTGCAGTGACAATACTGCTTGACTTTAAAAAAGACTTATCCATAAAATATCAAATAGATATTATTCCTCAAGCGGACCACGCATGATGCCGACTTTTGAGCTTCGAATACATTTTACAAATTGCATCACTTCGGGACTATCAGCTTCAGATTTTTCTAAATCACTTAAGGCGTGATCTAATAGTCGACCTTGAGATTCGCGATATACCACTTTAAAGGCACGCTTGATTGAAGCGACTGCACTTGATGAGAAGCCACGACGCTTCATGCCTTCGGCATTAATACTTCTGACACGTGTTTGTGTGCCAGAGGCCACCATGTAAGCCGGAATATCTTTGTTTACCTGGCAACCCATACCAATATAGGTATGCATACCAATCATGCAGAATTGTTTTACCAAAGTAAAGCCACCCAAGATTGCCCAATCGTGGACCCTGACATGACCTGCCAATGAAGCATTGTTAGACATAATGGTATGGTTGCCAACTTCACAATCGTGGGCAATATGCACATAGGCCATTAACATATTGTTAGAGCCAACACGTGTAAGCGATTTTTCTTTTTCTGTGCCACGGTTAATGGTGCAAAATTCACGGATCAAATTATCATCACCAATCACTAAGTTGGATTCTTGACCTTCTTCATAAGTAATGTCTTGTGGGTCGCCGCCAATTGCAGCAAAAGAGTAGATGTGATTGTTTTTACCAATTTTGGTAGGGCCTTGTATGACCGCATGAGATTCTACGATGGTGCCCGAGCCAATCTCTACATTAGCGCCAATAATAGCGTAAGCGCATATTTCAGCATTTTTATGAATTTTTGCACTGGGGTCGACAATTGCGCTAGCATCTACGGCCATGATATTCTCCTCAAGAATTTTTTAGATTAAATTAATCTGCTGCTTTTTGTGTACACATAAGCTCAGCTGTGGTCACTGTTTGACCTTCGACTGAAGCTCTACATTTAAATTTCCAAATACCGCGTTTAACCACCATTACCTCGACCTCTAAACGTATTTGGTCACCTGGCTCAACCACGCGTTTAAAACGCACCTTGTCAATACCAACGAGCATATAAATTTGCCCATCAATTGGTTTGCCTACTTCAGATTTAAATGCCAAAATACCGGTAGCTTGCGCCAATGCCTCCACAATCATCACACCTGGCATAATTGGTTGTTCGGGAAAATGCCCGGTAAATTGTGGCTCGTTGAAAGTTACATTTTTAATCGCCACTAAGGACTTGCCAACTTCTAACTCTAAGACTCGGTCAATGAGTAAAAAAGGATAGCGGTGTGGTAAATAATTCTTAACATCTTGAATGTTCATTTCCATAATGATTAATCCTTTAAATTTTTGAGTTTAATGTTTAAGTATTTAACAATTTTATCAAGTTTTACCAGCCATAAACCAACATTCTGCCATTGTTTGTGTGGCATTAATGGAAGAATGCCGGTGTACATGCCAGGGTTTTTTATATCTTTATCAACCGTGCTTTTAGCATTGACAATGACGTCATCACAAATATTAAGATGACCAATAATACCCACCATCCCGCCAATCATACAACGCTTTCCAAGCGTTGTACTGCCGGCAATACCGGTATTGGCAGCAATCGCAGTATCTTCACCGATAACCACATTGTGCGCAATGTGTATTAGGTTATCGAGTCGTACCCCATTGTGTATTTGAGTATCTTCCAGGGTACCTCTATCAATTGTGGTATTAGCACCAATCGTGACATTATTGCCTATTACTACATTACCCAAGTGTGCAATGGTATGCCATTGATTTTGTTTATCTCTGGCATTGCCAAACCCTTCAGAGCCAATCACAGCGCCTGGAGAAATCACCACATTATCACCGATCGAACAGCCTTGTAAAATTGTAACATTAGAGTGTATGTAAGTATTATCACCAACCGTCACATTGTCTTCAATTACTGTATTTGAGCCGATGCTAGTATTGCGGCCAATAACAACCTCTTTGCCGATTGTGCAGTTTTGTGCAATGATTGCTTGACCCGTCTTTGCGCTAGAATGAATACCGCTAGTAGGTGCTACTTCTTTTTTAAAATAATGAGTAATTTTAGCAAATGCCAAATAAACATCATCAACCACTAAGGCATTGGTAGGGCAGTCTTTTAATAGATCATGATTTAGAATAACCACACCAGCTTGTGTAGACACAAGGTCTGATTTGTATTTTTGATTGACCACATAAGTCAATTGATTGTTTTTTGCTGAAATTGCAGAAGCAACACTACCAATCCTAACGTCAGCATCGCCAATTAGTTTGGCATCAATGAATTGAGCGAGCTCTTGTAAGTTATACATTATTCGAACAACAACCTAAGTTTTTGACTAATAATAGGGGTGATGTTGATTTTTTTACTGGCGTAGGCCACTTCTTGATATAGGATTAAATCAAAATTTTGATCTTTAGCAACTTGCTTAATGACTCGATTGATTAAGTCTTGAATCTTGCTTAATTCCTGTTCGTTTTTAAGCTTTAATTGTTTTTTTAGAGTTTGTGCTTGTTGTTTAAGTTGGTACTCCAAATTAGCAATTTTTTTAATTTCTGTTTTGCGTTCAACTTGCGTCAGTGTTTTACTGTTTTTATTAAAAGTATCTGCTGATAATTGTATTCGTTTGCTGAGTGCTAAAAGTTGTTTTTCCTGTGGCTGAAACGCTTTAATAACTACTTGGTTGGCTTGGATAAATTGTGGCGAGCTGCTCACCAAATGGTCAATATTGATATAGCCTATTTTTAAGGGTTGCGCCTGTAGAGAGCCGTTTAATAGTACCAATATAAAAACAAAAAATCGCATTATAGAATGATTAAATTAAAAACTGGTTCCTAGAGTGAATTCAATGGTTTTAGTTTTGTCAGTTGATTTTTTAACCAAAGGCGTAGCAGCATAAATACCGAGTGGACCGATCGGGGTTAACCAAGAGAACGCCACACCGGTTGACACGCGTACTTGGTCAAGACTTATATCTGAGGCTTTTTCTTCTACTGATCCAGCATCAATGAAAGCACTCATACGCATATTTTTACTGTCATTAATAAACTTCATTGGCGAGATAATAGAGGTGCCAGCAAGTAATGATAATTCACCACCTTTGGCTATTGTTGTTCCTGTGTATATAGCGCCTAGAGAATTAAAATCAAATCCACGCACTGAAGAGGAGCCACCACCGTAATAACGTTTAAAGAAAGGCAGTTCTTTGCCACCATAGCCTTGTGCTAAGCCTAAACTACCATTGACTTTCCAAGTTAGATCGTTACCGATTGGATAGTAGCTTTTATGAGAGGCATCGAGTTTATAATAGCGAAAATCTGCGATTGGTAGGGTTAAATCAAAGCTTAAGCTATTTCTTTGACCTTCGGTTGGGTAGTTAAAATTATCTAACGTGTTATTGGACCAGCGTAGATTGGTTTTAACTTCAGTACTATCACCACTAGCGCATTGTGTAGGTTCGTATGTTTTCATATCATCTCCACAAGTGATATCACGACTTGAAACCCTTAAGTCTGTACTAATGCGAGTTTCCTCAGTTAAGGGAATACCATAACCCAGGCTAAATCCAGCCTCATTGATTTTATACCCTCCAACTTCAAGAGCCGCTCCATCGACGTTTTTAGTAAAAACACCGTAGCTGATTGAGTGTTGATCCTCTGTAAAATAAGGGTCTGAGAAATAAAAACTCATTTCTTGCACCGCTTCGGAGTTCGAAAAGGAGGCGTTAAGCGTATTGCCCGTGCCTAAGAAATTATTCTCTTTGATGCCTACATTAAAGGCAGCACCTGAACTATTAGAGTGTGATAGGCCGATTGAAAAAGTACCGGTTTTGGTTTCTTCAACACTAAAATTTAAGTTAATCTTATCGTCAAATTCTTTAAGCCTTGTGACTTCCATCTGCACATCAGAGAAAAAACCCAAACGTCTAATTTTCTTAATCGATTCATCAAGTTCGGTGTTTGAATATAAACCACCTTCAGCGATGCCAATTTCACGACGAATCACTTCGTCTTGGGTGCGCGTGTTGCCGACAATGGTGATACGATTAATATAAACTTTCTTGTTTAAAGAAATGCTAATATCTAAATCAATAATATGCGTTTCAGTATTTTCTTTAGTGATTGGATCTACCTTAGCAAAAGCATAACCTTGATCTGCAAACAAATCAGTAACCGCTTGAATGCTTGCAATTACTTTTTTACGTTTAAATACTTCACCTTCAGTAATAGTTAGTAAATCATTTAAGTCATCAATTGATTGATTAAGTAGGTCACCACTAAATTTAATATCACCTACTTTGTATTCCGAACCTTCGTTGACCTGAATGTCGATACTGATATTTTGTTTGTCTTCTGAAAGATCAGTTGCAATTTTATTGACTTTAAAGTCAAGGTAACCTGAGTTAATGTAGAGTGATTTCATTGCCTCAACGCCAGCGTCGAGAGCCACTTTTGAGTAATGGTCTTTTTCAGTGAAGTAGTTTAGTAGGAAAAAATCCGCTTCACCAATCTCGAACAAATCTAGTAGGTCGTCTTCATCATGTACCTCAGAACCACTAATTTTCATGCTGCTAATACGTGCCACTTCGCCTTCAAAAATATCGAGCTCAATACCCACTCGGTTTTGATCATCAATCTCAATGGTCTTAGTAATCTTAATACCGTAATAACCTTTAGAGATGTAAGAGCCCTCTATTTGAGAAATTAATTTATCCAGTTGTCTTTTATTGAAAATCTTGCCCTGAGATAAATCCATGCTTTTTAGTACCTGATTAATTGCATCCTCATCAATGACTTTGTCGGAGTAATTTAACAACTCAACATACTTAATATGTGGGTTTTCTTGAAGTTTAATTTTTAAAACCTGATCAGCTTGTGAGACTTCAATATCTTTAAAGAAATGCGTTTTGTAAAGTGCACGAATGATTTGTGCCGAAGTTTTTTTGTTGTAATCATCGCCTGCTTCAACTGGAAGATAGCTTAACACTGTGCCTCTAGAGATAGCGTTAAGGCCTAATATTTCAATACTTTTGATGGGTGCAGACTGTGCAATAGAAGACAGTGACAAGCCCAAGATTAAAGAGATTTTAATAAGAATTTTTTTCATACTATTTTATTCATGATAATAATCGCGAAAAGTCATTATACATCGCTACGAACGTTAGTGACAAGATAACTAATAAGCCGACTTTAATCGATATTTGCTGAAAAGTTTGACTAACCGGCGAACCTTTTAAAATTTCAATTAAATAAAAGAACAAATGTCCACCGTCGAGTAATGGAATAGGAAGTAGATTAAGTAAGCCCAATCCGATGCTAATGAGGGCTAAAAATGACAAGAAGGAGGTCAATCCAACACTGGCTGTTTTACCTGCATAATCAGCAATACTAATAGGACCACTAATTTGTTTTACCGAGGCTTCACCTAGAATCATTTTTTGAATCATTTTCAAATTTAACATGGTGAGTTGATAGGTTTTAACATTGGCAGATAAAAATGCATCAAGTGGTTGTTTTTTAACCAAGACACGCCATTCGTCTAAGTAGCCTTTTGGCGCCATAACGCTCACACCTATCTTAAGCGTTCCGTTGTCATCTCTTGGTGTTAGTGAGAGCGTCATTGTTTGCCCATTTCTAAAAATACTCAATTGCATTGCTTGTCCATCACTTTGTTTGATAGCTGAGACAAAGTCACGCCAAGTGTTGAGTGGTTTATTATTAACACTGAGTATTTGGTCGCCTGATTGGATACCAGCCAAATTTGCCGGACTTTCGGCTATTACTTGATCAATAATTGGTTTAAGTGTTGGTAGGGCGAATTCAAAACCTAAATATTGTTCAACGCCTTGTTCTGGGTTAGCTAAAAAATCTTCTTTTAAATCTAGTGTTAATGTTTTTAAATTATCAGATTTTGATTGTATATCAAGTTGCATTGTTGGCCCTTGAGCCGCACGAACAAAGGCAAAAGAAAACTCACCAATACTAGGTGTGTCTTGCGTGTTGATGCTTAGCAGTCGATCGCCAGTTTCTAATCCAGCTTGTTGAGCAATACCATCATTTTTAACTACACCGACCATAGGCTTGATGCCATGAGTGCCGATGATAAAGATAACGGTGTAAATAATAATGGCCAGAATGAAATTTGCTGCAGGCCCTGCCACAACAACCGCTATACGTTTATAAACAGTTTGAGTGTTAAAGGCACGATGTTTTTCACTCGAATTAACTTCGCCTTCATTTTCATCCAGCATTTTGACAAAGCCACCCAAGGGTAGGGCGCACAAAGTATATTGGGTTTCACCAATTTGCCATGATTTTAAGATTTTGCCAAAGCCTACTGAAAAGCGTAGTACCTTAATACCCAGTTTTTTCGCCACCCAAAAATGGCCAAACTCATGCACAGTGACCAAAACACCAATGGTAACAATAAAGGCAATTAAAGCATTTAAAAATGCCATAGAATTAAATTCTAAAGTTCAGGATGTGAGTGTCCTGCCGCTTTTAATCTAGCCAAGTACTCAGGCCAAAGGTCCTTATGGTTAGTGGCTAAATGATGCAAATGGGACCAAGAATAAATACCACTATCATGACCATCACTAAAGAACAAAATAACCGCATAGTTACCGGTTGGTTCAATACGTGTAATGGTGACACCACTCTTATCAACTTGTAGAGTTTCTTGTCCAGGACCATGACCAACCACTTCAGCAGAAGGGGAATAAACCCTTAAATATTCGGTAGTCAATGGATAATCAACACCGTCAAAAGTAATGGTGAATAGAGTTTTTCCTTTATTGAGAATAATATTGCTAGGTGTAATCATGATGAAATCCAAATTAAATGAGTTGCTAATTTTAGCAGATACTTTAATTTGTGAACACACAAGAAACTAACAGTTAAAATGTGCGTATGATTAATTTTACAAAAATGCATGGATTGGGTAATGACTTTATGGTTGTTGACAATACGGCAGGCATCCTCACTTTAAATTCCGAGCAAATTATTATGCTAGCGCATCGACATTTTGGTGTTGGATTTGATCAGCTTCTAATGGTGGAATCGACCACCACACCGGGAGTAGATTTTCGCTATATTATTTACAATGCAGATGGTACCGAAGTAGGACAGTGTGGCAATGGTGCGCGCTGTTTTGCACGCTTTGTGACTGAAAAAGGCCTTACGACCAACAACCCAATTAACGTCGAAACTCGAGCAGGATTAATGAGTTTATTCGTCAACGATAACCAGACGGTTCAAGTTGATATGGGCGAGCCTAACTTTAATCCTGTCAACATCCCTTTGCGCGCAATGCAACAGGAAAATACTTATGAAATCGCAGGTTTTGAGGTGGCAACACTTTCCATAGGCAATCCACATTGTGTCATGCTTGTGAATGATGTTAACACGGTTAATGTCCAAGATATTGCAATACAAATTCAGCAAAGTGAGTTATTACCCAATCAAGCTAATGTTGGTTTTATGCAGGTATTAAACGCTAATGAAATCAATTTGCGTGTGTATGAGCGTGGCGCTGGAGAAACACTGGCTTGTGGTTCAGGTGCTTGTGCAGCGGTGATTTCCGGCGTTAGAGCAGGGTTGTTAGATTCTACTGTCGTGGCCCACCTTAGGGGAGGGGATGCACTGATTGAATATACTGAAAATGAGCACGTATTTTTATCAGGTCCTGCGCAGTTTGTGTATGAAGGCCAAATTGAAATTTAACAATTGATTGAGAATATTTGCTTGTCTTCAAATCGGATTGCACTTAACTGACCACCCCAAGCACAGCCTTGATCCATTGGATAAACATGCGCTTGACTAGCGTCAAACAGCAGTCCTCTAGGAGGATTAACCTCAGATAAGGTTGACCAGTGTCCAAAAAAGATATCAGTGTTTTTTAAGACCCTGTTGTCGTGTAAAAACCAGGCTTTAAAGCCTTCGGGTGCAGTGTCATAATTCATTTTATGATCAAATTCTAAGGTGTCGTCAGCTTTGCAAAAGCGCATTCGCATGCAGGCATTAATGGTGTAGCGACAAGCATCCATTTCGTTTAAGTCATTTGACCAAGTATAAGGGTGATTATCGTACATGTTGTTAATGAACGCACCTACATCATTACTTTGTAAATGTTGTTCCACAATTGACGATTGCTTCAATACGGTATTTTCATCCCAACTGGGTGGAATACCTGCGTGCACTAAAAGCGCTCCTTCGTGTTTAATCACCAGCGGTTGTTGCAATAAAAAATCAATCAGGAGGTGGCGATCTTCTGCTTGCATGATATCCGTAAATGTGTCTTTACTATTGGGTTTTAACCCACCTAGGGAGCAAGCTAATAAATGAAAATCATGATTGCCTAAGATCATTCTGGCATTATCACCCAGGTCTTTAATAAAGCGCAATGTTGTTAATGATTTGTCACCACGATTGACCACGTCTCCTAAAAAAAATAACCGGTCTTTGTCTATGGAAAATTTGATCTTTTTTAGTAAGGCTTGCAGTGAATCAAAACAACCCTGAATATCACCAATCAAATAATCAGACATGGTTAATGCAGCGTGTAAGGCTCACTGAGGACAAACTCAGGTATTTCAGCTTCAAATAGCTCGCCTTCATCATTTACCATGCCGTAAGCGCCTTTCATGAGTCCGGTAACGGTTTTAATCATTGTACCAGAAGAGTATTCAAAACTCTCACCAGGCATTAAATGCGGCTGATGACCCACCACACCTTCGCCAATTACTTCTTCTACGTGTCCAGTTTCATCCTGAATATGCCAACGGCGTGTGCGTAATTGCGCACCTATTTGTCCATTATTAGTAATGGTAATGGTGTAAGCGTAAGCATATTGATTGTGCTCGACATCAGACTGCTCTTCTAAATAAATAACCTGAACGTCTACTTTAATGTTGTTTTTCATAATCTTGAGTTAATTTAATAAAGTCTGCCACACTGAGCATTTCTGCTCTTTGTGATAAATCGATTGAAGTTTGCTCTTGTGTTAGTAGAGATTTTAAACAATTTCTTAGAGTTTTGCGGCGTTGTGCAAAGGCAGCCTTAACTACTTTTTTAAATACAGTCACATCACTAACCAAAGACTGAGTCAAGGGTTTAAGGTAAACAATCGCAGAATCAACCTTTGGTGCTGGTTCAAATGACTCTGGCGGCACAATAAAGATTAATTCCACCTCAAAAAAAGCCTGCATCATCACACTAAGACGGCCATAAGTTTTATTACCGTGTTTTGCTACCATGCGCTCAACCACCTCTTTTTGCAGCATGAAAGTCATATCCTCAACTAAGGACCGATTTTCTAGCAGGTGGAATAAGATAGGGGAGGATATGTTGTAAGGCAAGTTGCCCACTACGCGAATTGGCGTGGGCAGAGTGCTTAAGTCAAATTTCATTGCATCACCCTGATGGATGATCAAATTGTCTTTATCAAAAGATTCTAATAGGTTAATCAAGTCCCGATCAATCTCAATCACATGAAGTTGGTTTAATTTTTCTAATAAAGGCAGTGTCATTGCCCCTTGCCCAGGACCAATCTCGAGAAGATCATCCCCTGCCTTTGGTGCAATGGTAGCGACAATACGATCAATAATCTTAGTATCGATTAGAAAGTTTTGTCCAAAACGTTTACGCGCCTTGTGTCCCCCAGTCGTTGTAGTGTAAGACTTATGCATGCTGATTGTCGATAAAATTTTGTGCGTAATCCAGTGCGGTGTGCAAACTACCCAGACTAATATTGCCCGTACCTGCCAAATCAAGCGCTGTGCCATGATCAACCGAAGTACGAATAAAGGGTAAACCAAGGGTGATATTAACAGCTTTCTTAAAGCCCAATGTTTTAAGTACAGGCAGACCTTGATCGTGATACATAGCCAGTACACAATCAACACCCTTAAGTGCATCCGGGGTAAAAGCGGTATCTGCCGGTACACTGCCGGTTAAGTTAAACCCCTGGTGGTTAAGCTGTTTAATTAAAGGATTAATAATTTCAATTTCTTCACTCCCAAGATAACCATCTTCACCAGCATGAGGGTTTAAGCCACAAACGACAATATGAGGGTTTGCTATGTTATTACCTTGTAAAGCAGTGTGAATAATTTTTATGGTTTGTTGAAGTGAATCTGTTTGTATGTGTTTAGATACATCAGACAAAGGGATGTGTGTGGTTGCTAATGCTACTCGCAAACCTTCGGTAGCCAGCATCATTACAGTTTTTTGGGTGTTGCTTAAATTAGCTAAATATTCTGTATGACCCGTAAAATCAAACCCTGATTGATTGATCACACCCTTGTGAACAGGGCCAGTGATCAAAGCATCACATTGCTTGTCAAGACAATGTTGTGTGGCAATATCAAGCGTATTTAAAACAAACTTAGCATTGTCAGGGTTTAGCACTCCAGCTTCAGTTTTGGTGTTTTCTTTGATCGGAAAAACACAAATCTCACCCGGGGTTGAAGTGCTATTTTTCTCTTTGATTTTAATGGATAAATTCAGTTTTTTTGCACGTGCTAATAGCAAATCTGGATCGGTAAAAACCAATAGATTTTTGCGACTTTTTTTCTGCGCATAAATAACAGCCAAATCAGGGCCAATGCCAGCAGGTTCTCCAGGGGTGAAAGCGATTGACATAGAAGTATAAAATTACCAATATTAAAAGGTTAGAATATAATCAATATTTTATATATTTTTTTAAACATAAAAATAAATAAAATTAGTTAAAAAACAATAACTTATAATAACTAAAAAAGTTATTTAAATTATTTATTAAAAATAATAAACACAGTGTATTTTAATCATATAAAATTCCGTTAAAAGTTTATTTTCTCACTTAATAAAAGGTTAACTATGAGCTCATCGATTACCCCTTTAGTCACCTCAGTTTTATTAGCATTCTCCCTTCCTTCTCAATCCCAAATTTATAATCAAAATTCCGATAGTTTCGAGTCAGTTTACAATATTCAAACTGTCAGTGGTATGTCACTCGATAAAAGAGCACTTTTGGGCGGTGTGGTTATTTCGTCTGCACAAGTGAGTTTATCTGCACAAGTTGCAGGTGATGTATTAACTGTGAGTGGTAAAGAAGGTGACATGTTTAAACAAGGCACAACACTAGTAACACTCGAACAAGAATCTATCCAAGCTCAAAGAGATTCTGCTTATGCAGAGATTTCGTCAGCTAATGAGGCGCTCAGAAATGCCGGCGTACAATATTCACAATCGATAGTATCGCCTAATTCAAACGGTATGTTTGGTGGTATTCCGGGCATGTTCTCAATGTTCACAGATCCAATGTTAAAAATGAGTGGACAAGGTAACCCGGAGTTTGATAAGTTTGCCAATAGAACCTCTCGTTACACAGGCTACCAACAAGCCAAAAACAAATTAAGACAAGCAGAACTTAACCTTAAACAAGTAGAAGAGCGCTTAAAAGACGCTAATGTTGTTGCACCTTTCGATGGTGTGATTGTAGTGAAGAATATTAACCAAGGTGATGTTGTACAACCAGGTCAAATATTGATCAAGTTTGCCAACATTAAAGACCTTCAAGTAGAAGTCAATGTGCCTTCTCGTTTGGTTGCCAGCTTAAAGCTGGATAAAAAATACCGTATTAAGCTAGACATTGCCAACATTGTGGTTGATGCAACTTTATCTCAAATTTACCCAATTGCTGATAACAACAAACACAGCGTTAAAGTGAAATTTGATTTACCAGCAGGCGCTCCAGTGTTGGCAGGCGCTTACGCTGAGGCTGAAATTTTTGAAACAGATTCAGGTGTGCTGACAGCCGTTATTCCAGAAGTAGCGATTATGTGGCGTTCTAGCTTGCCGAGTGTTTTTGTTATTAATCCAAAAACGAGCAAAACCGAGTTAAGGTTTGTGCGTTTAGGTGAGCAAGTTGGTAAAAGTAAAAAAAGTGTTTTATCGGGCTTAAAGATTGGTGAAAAGATTGTTGCCAATCCTAATATCTTAATGGTTTCAGGAATGGACATCTAAAACATTATGTCAGACAACATAAAAAATGACGAGGTTGATTTAGGTATAGCGGGCAAACTAACCAAAGCCTTCATAACCTCACCGCTTTCAATCATTCTATTCTTCGCCATGTTAGGCGCAGGTATTATTGGTTTAATCTCAACGCCAAGACAAGAAGATCCGCAAATCTCGGTACCAATGATCGACCTCTTTGTTGAGTATCCTGGCGCATCTTCTGACGAAGTTGCCAATATTGTGATTAAGCCATTAGAGCGCTTAATGTCGCATATTCTAGGTGTGAAGCATGTCTATTCAGTCAGTGATAAGGGTCAAGGCATTATCACAGTAGAATTTGATGTTGGCCAAGAAATGAATGCCTCTATTATCAAGGTGCGTGACAAAATGCTCGCCAACCTTGACTTTATGCCACCAGGCGTTAGAAGTCCTTTAATCAAACCTAAAGAAATTGACGATGTTCCTATTATTAACTTAACGCTTTGGTCTAAGTCACTTGATGATGGACAGCTACGTTCGTTAGGTTTAGAGCTACTGCAACAACTCGAAAAAATTAAAGACACTAATAATGGTTTTGTGGTTGGTGGTCGAAAAGAGATTTTCCATATTGATGCTTACCCTGGCCGTTTGGCTGGTTACGGGGTTTCAATTCAACAAATAGCAGGTACTGTTGGTTCGGCCAATGTTAGTGATCACACGGGTGATATCGAGCTCAACGGCTATAAGATGGAAGTCTATTCAGGTGACTTCTTTAAAAAGGTTGAAGACATTGAAAACTTAGTGGTTAGCGTTAAAGATGGTATGCCTATTTATGTACGTGATGTGGCTGATGTCTACTACGCACCAGAAGAAACAGACCACATGGTTAATTACTATACAGGTAAAGCCAATAAGACCAACATAAAAGCCACCGGTGAACAAGCAGTCACGATTGCAATTGCAAAGAAAT
>OBIL01000003.1_pt1 | contig 41791 bp, 37 predicted proteins | sample 1503321 | NCBI WGS metagenome assembly OBIL01 (sample SAMEA3696450, study PRJEB22514) | metagenome | biome: water; feature: marine; material: hydrothermal vent | place: Pacific Ocean | collected 2014-08-16 | depth 1514 m | reverse complement strand
CAAGAATCGCCGCTAATACCGTTAAATCAAACTCTATTTGTAATAATGAAAACACACCCAGGGTAATGATTACATCGTGAATTAAGGCTGATATCGAGCCCAACGCAAAACGATATTCAAAACGAATCGCCACATAAATTAAAATACCAATCAATGCATACAGCATTGCCAAACCGCCATCATTGGTGAGTTCTTCACCAACTTTAGGGCCAACAAATTCAACACGGCGAATATCCACATCATCGCCCAATAAGTGAATAATTTTTGAACTGAGCTTGGCACTGGAAACCGCTTGAGGCTCAAGACGAATTAAGATCTCTTTGGTCGAACCAAAATATTGCACATTTGCGCTTTTGAATTTGGCCTCATTCAATGTGTTTCGCACCACTGACAAATCCACACTCTCTTGATAGCCAACTTCAATTAAAGTACCACCGGTAAAATCAATTCCAAGCTTAAGCCCCTGTGTTGATAACGAGAATATTGAAACGGCCATTAGCATCAATGACACAACAATGGCGTACGTACGCTTACCAACAAAATCAATCGTAGGGACATTTAACGCCTTCATATTGACAGCTCCTCTAGCTTTTTACCGCCATAAATTTTATTAATAATAGCTCTTGAAACAATGATTGCTGTGAACATTGAGGTCACAATGCCAATCGACAAAGTAATGGCAAAGCCTTTAATCGGACCTGTGCCAAAACTAAACAACACCAATGCTGCTATCAGTGTGGTGATATTGGCATCTGCAATCGTCAGCACCGCTTTATCGTAACCACTTGAAATGGCTTTTTGAATATTGCTTTGCGTGCCTAATTCTTCTTTAATACGCTCAAAAATCAGCACGTTGGCATCCACCGCCATACCAACCGTTAATACGATGCCAGCAATGCCTGGCAAAGTTAATGTGGCTTGCAATAGGGATAGTACCGCCACAATCATCACTAGGTTAAGCGTTAAAGCAACGTTTGCCACCAAGCCAAACACACGATAACGAACTGCCATAAATATCAAAACTAAGACAAAACCAACAATCACTGATAGCACACCTTTTTGAATGTTGTCTGCACCAAGACTTGGACCAATAGTACGCTCTTCGATAATTTCAATCGGTGCTGAAAGCGAACCCGCTCTAAGCAATAATGCTAAATTACTTGCTGCGCGGGCACTGTCAATGCCAGTAATCTGAAAACGCGATGAAAAAGTACCCTGAATCGTAGCTGCATTAATAATGTCTTTGGTGGTGGTGCGCTTCTTTAGCGGATTACCTTTTTTATCAAGCATGACTCTACCATCTTTATCGGTGATGGTTTCCACTTGATTTTCAATAAACACCACAGCCATACGGTGATGTAAATACTTCTTAGTAGTATCAAGCATCGCACGACCACCGGCACTATCCAAAGTAATATTCACCATTGGAATGTTATTTTCTTGATCAAAACCCGCAGAGGCACCAGTAATACTTTCACCTGTCGTAATTACTCGGGTTTTTAACAATAATGGACGCCCATCTTTGAAGTAATAAAGCTTCGATCCAATCGGCGTTCTGCCTGATTGAATCGCTGTTTGCGGATCATTCTTTTCATCTACCAATCTAAATTCTAGGGTGGCTACTGCACCTAAAATTTCTTTAGCCCTAGCCGTGTCTTGTACGCCTGGCAGTTGTACCACAATACGTTCTAGACCTTGTTGTTGAATAATTGGTTCGGCCACACCCAGCTCATTTACTCGATTTCTTAGTGTGGTAATATTTTGTTTTAAGGCGCTGCTTTTGGCTATTTTTTGTGCATCATCACTAATACCTACCTGAATCAATAATTCATCTTGGTCACCAGTTTCAAGTACGATCAAATCACTAATATCTGACTTAATACGGGCTAACGCCTTGTCTTTTAACTCAAGTGTTTTAAAACGAATAGCAATACTGTCACCTTCTTTTTTAATGCTCTTATACAAACGACCTTCACGCAACAAAGTGCGCAATTCGTTATAGTATTTATCAATCGACATTGCTAGCACTGCTTGCATATCCACCTCTAGCAAGAAATGCACACCACCTCGAAGATCTAGCCCTAATGACATAGCTCTACCGCCCAAACTATCCAGCCATTGTGGCACCGAAGGTGCTAGATTAAGCGCAACCACATAGTTACGGCCCAACTCTGTTTTGAGCAAATCTTTCGCCGACAATTGAGAAGCGTTGTCACCAAATCGCACCAAAATACGACGGTTTGACAGGGCTGCCGATTTGTATTGAATATTCTTTTGTTTTAGCGTGGCTGTGATTTTAGTTAGGTCAGATTGCTCAATAGCAGCATCGCCTGCACTAGACACTTGCACCGCTAAGTCTGAACCAAAAATATTTGGCAAAGCGTAAAGCGCTGATAATAACAAGAAAAAAGCGATTAACGCATTTCTCAAACCGGAGTAATGATTCATGGGCTTATTTATACCTTAATTTAGATTTTGGCACTGCCTTTTGGTAGCTTTTGATTAATGCCTTGCTTTTGTACTTTGATTACCACACCATCGGCAATTTCCAATGTCGCAAAAGATTCATCCACTGACATGACCTTAGCCACAACACCACCGTTAGTCACTACTTCATCGCCTTTTTTTAGCGCTACTAAAAGTGCTTTATGATCTTTTGCACGTTTTTGCTGTGGTCTAATTAACAAGACATACATAACCGCAAGCAATAGCCCCGGTAGTATCAGTTGGCTCAAACCTGATGGATCTGAGTTGATGCCGTCGGCAGCAGCAAATGCGGGTGGTACGATTAAGTCTAATAAGTTCATTGTTATCTCCTAATAAAAAATAAAAAATTAATTAATGACGGTAATACCGCCCATGTAACTGTGCAATACGTCGGGTATTCTAATACTGCCGTCGGCTTGCTGATGGTTTTCCAATACTGCCACCAATGTTCTACCCACCGCCAAACCTGAACCGTTAAGCGTGTGCAACAATTCTGGTTTATTGGTTTCTGGATTTTTCCATCTAAGCTGTAAGCGTCTTGCCTGAAAATCTTCAAAACAAGAACAAGATGATATCTCACGATACGCATTTTGCCCTGGCAACCAAACTTCTAAATCGTAAGTTTTAGCAGCTGAAAATCCTAAATCACCCGCACATAATATCACTTTACGATAAGGCAGCTCTAATGCTTGTAAGACACCTTCGGCATGGCTGGTTAGCGTTTCTAATGTTTGATAAGAATCCTCAGCTTTCACTACCTGCACCAACTCTACTTTTTCAAACTGATGTTGGCGAATCAAACCCCGTGTGTCACGCCCATAAGATCCCGCTTCAGAGCGGAAGCTAGGCGTATGCCCGACAAATTTAAGCGGTAAATCACTCTCTTTGACAATGGTATCACGCACCATGTTGGTAATAGGTACTTCACCTGTTGGAATTAAATAAAGTGTTTTTGCCTCACCTTCTTCGCCATGCAAATGGGTTTTAAACAAGTCTGCTTCAAATTTAGGTAACTGGCCAGTACCCGTTAATGATTCTGCATTGACCAAATATGGCACATAAGCCTCGGTATAGCCATTATTCTCAACATGCTGATCTAGCATAAACTGGGTTAACGCTCTATGCAATCGCGCAATCTTTCCAGTCATTACTGAAAAACGTGCGCCCGATATCTTGGCTGCCGTTTCAAAATCCAGCCCATGTGCTTCGCCTAAGTCAACGTGATCTTTGACTTCAAAATCATATTGTCCTGGCTCGCCCCATTTTGATACCTCAACATTATCATCTTCAGAGTTACCCTCTGGCACTGATTCATGAGGAATATTTGGCATTGCCATGACAATATCGTCAATTTGTACTTGAATGGCTTGTAATTCTGATTTTTCTTCATCAAGTTTGTCACCCAAATCAGCAACTGCAGCTAATAGTGGCTTAATGTCTTCGCCTGCTGCCTTGGCCTTACCAATCGATTTTGACTGTGTATTGCGTAGGTTTTGTAGTTCTTGCGTCTGAACTTGATTTTTTTTTCTTTTATTTTCTAAATCAGTTAACTGATTGATATCAAAAGAAAAATTGCGTTTTTTTAAGGCTAATTCTACCGCTTCAATGTCGTTTCTGAGTTGCTTTTTACTTAACATTGTTATATAATGATTTCCTTATATAGATTGAATACCTAAAAATAGCAGTATTCACTTAAAAATTAATTGAGGAAATTATACTATGTTCAACTCATTCACAGGAAACGATGCTTGCAAACTATTGTCTGAAGGCGCACAATTGGTAGACGTACGTTCTTCTGCTGAGTTTGCACGTGGTGCATTACCTAACGCCATCAACTTGCCGTTACAATCTATCATGAGTGCTAAAAATGTTCTTAGCGATGATAAAGCCATTGTTTTATATTGCGTAACAGGTGCACGTTCATCAACAGCTAAAAATTATTTAGTGCAAATGGGCTTTGACAACGTCAACGATCTTGGTTCATTCAGAAACTACAACTGCGAGTAACTGTTAAAATCGCTGTATGCGAGTAAAGAGTAAATGGCACAAAACCCAAGTTAAAACCATTGAAGATATTGGCGGTGCAATGGCGTTTATTTGCTGGCGTATTACCAAAAACCATCTTGAAGATTTAATCAACGAAGGCTTTGTAATTGAAAAAGAGCAAGTCTTTGATGTTATTGCCGAATACCTATGCTTTCTCATACAGTCTATCGACCGCTTGGTGTTCAAAACACTGGACACTGAACAACGACAAGAGCTCATTAACAAACTGGCTAAGCAGTCCGCCTTTTATTACCAAGAAAATAAAGAAGATCGCATCGGAGAAGGCAATCATTGGAAAGCTTTTGTTAGTACTTATAATCAGCGCTCACAAGATTATTCAGATTACGACTTTGTCAACAATGAGCCGGATTATCATTTTTTAAGATACTTTGCTGAAAAAGTAAAACTGGCAATGACCGATGTTGATGAAAAATGGATTGTGCAGCAGATGATTGAGATTCAAGCGCCAAAGGCTTTTAAAAAACTCAGCCAAAGTGTGGATGATTTAGTATCGGTCAATAGCATCATTTCTAAAGAAGAACAAATCAAGAAAACAGAGAACAGAGTATCGCGTTCAAAACGCCCATCAACTCGCAAAGACTTGCAATAAAACTCAACCACCCATAGATAAATATTAATAAGTTAAAAAAATTTAGGAGATATTTATGATCACTATGTGTACGAATTGTGGTGGACTTAACAAGGTTCCAGAGACTAAATTAAGCAATAATCCAAATTGTGGAAAATGCAAAAAACCACTGTATAAAGGCGAACCAATCTCAATGGCAGGCACACAACTGACTCGTGCGATTGAAAAAACTGATGAATTATTAGTGGTAGATTTTTGGGCAACTTGGTGTGGCCCATGCCAACAGTTTGCACCCACTTTTAAACAGGTTGCCGCTCAGTTAGAGCCTAAAGCACGCTTTATCAAAATTGAAACTGAAAAAGAACAGGCAATTTCTACCAAGTACAACATTCGCTCTATTCCAACGTTAGCAATATTCAAAAACGGACAAGAAATTGATCGTGTATCAGGTGCACTCAGCGCACCCGACTTTACGAATTGGGTAAATCAATACTTATAAATAGAAATTAGTCCATTCGTAAAATTTCCGAAGTTTCTCTAAAACCCGTAGTAATTAGCTATTTAAGGACTAAAAATAGCTAATTTTGGTACAAAGAAAGGATTTAACAAAATATCAGACAAAAAAATACCCCAGCATCATCGATGTCAGGGGTATTTTGAATTTAAAGCCTAGCAATGTCCTACTCTCACATGGGGAGACCCCACACTACCATCGGCGCTAAGTGGTTTCACTTCTGAGTTCGGGATGGGATCAGGTGGGTCACACTCGCTATTGTCACTAAGCAAACTTGTTGCAATTGCTGCATAAAATGCAGTACTTGCGAATTAAAAAGTTTTTATACCTTGATTATTAAATAATCGGAGATATAACAATTAATACATGTAATAAGTTTGTCACTGTACATCAGTGTATTGCATGACACATCAACACAAAAACTATGAATTGAATAATAAATTATTCAAATAATTTGGGTGTTATATGGTCAAGCCTCACGATCAATTAGTACACGTTAGCTTCAAGTATCACTACTCTTCCACACCGTGCCTATCAACCTCGTAGTCTCCGAGGGATCTTTAGGACAGTTAAACTGTCAGGGAGACCTAATCTTGGGAGGGGCTTCCCGCTTAGATGCTTTCAGCGGTTATCCTTTCCACACATAGCTACTCGGCAATACGACTGGCGTCATAACCGAAACACCAGAGGTGTGTCCATTCCGGTCCTCTCGTACTAAGAACAGCTTCCCTCAAGTCTCCAACGCCCACGGTAGATAGGGACCGAACTGTCTCACGACGTTCTAAACCCAGCTCGCGTACCACTTTAAATGGCGAACAGCCATACCCTTGGGACCTGCTTCAGCCCCAGGATGTGATGAGCCGACATCGAGGTGCCAAACACCGCCGTCGATGTGAACTCTTGGGCGGTATCAGCCTGTTATCCCCGGCGTACCTTTTATCCGTTGAGCGATGGTCCTTCCACTCAGAACCACCGGATCACTAAGACCTAGTTTCCTACCTGCTCGACGTGTCAGTCTCGCAGTCAAGCACCCTTTTACCTTTGCGCTCATTGCACGATGTCCGACCGTGCTGAGGGTACCTTTGCGCTCCTCCGTTACTCTTTGGGAGGAGACCGCCCCAGTCAAACTACCCACCATGCATTGTCCCCAATCCGGATAACGGACCAAGGTTAGAACCCCAACCATACCAGGGTGGTATTTCAAGGATGACTCCACTCTAACTAGCGTTAAAGTTTCAAAGTCTCCCACCTATCCTACACAGGTAGGATCAGAGTTCAATGCAAAGCTGTAGTAAAGGTGCACGGGGTCTTTCCGTCTGGCCGCGGGTATACTGCATCTTAACAGCAATTTCAATTTCACTGAGTCTCGGGTGGAGACAGTGTGGCCCTCGTTACGCCATTCGTGCAGGTCGGAACTTACCCGACAAGGAATTTCGCTACCTTAGGACCGTTATAGTTACGGCCGCCGTTTACTTGGGCTTCGATCAAAAGCTTCGGATAAATCCTAACCTCATCAATTAACCTTCAAGCACCGGGCAGGCGTCACACCCTATACGTCCACTTACGTGTTTGCAGAGTGCTGTGTTTTTAATAAACAGTCGGAGCCACCTGGTTTCTTCAACTCTTTTCAGCTTCATCAGCTAGTGATTTCACCTACAAAGAGCACACCTTCTCCCGAAGTTACGGTGTCATTTTGCCTAGTTCCTTCACCCGAGTTCTCTCAAGCGCCTTAGAATTCTCATCTCGTCCACCTGTGTCGGTTTGGGGTACGGTTTCATATAACCTATAGCTTAGAGGATTTTCCTGGAAGCATGGTATCACTCACTTCGCCCAAAAGAGGGCTCGTTATCACGCCTTGAAATAGAGGTTCCCGGATTTTCCTAAGAACCATTTCTACACGCTTGAACAAGGACAACCATCGCCTTGCTGAGCTAACCTTCTCCGTCTTCCCATCGCAGTTATATGAAGTACAGGAATATTAACCTGTTTCCCATCGACTACGCATTTCTGCCTCGCCTTAGGGGCCGACTAACCCTACGCCGATTAACGTTGCGTAGGAAACCTTGGACTTCTGGCGAGGGGGTTTTTCACCCCCTTTATCGTTACTCATGTCAGCATTCGCACTTCTGATACCTCCAGCATCCCTCACAGGACACCTTCAACGGCTTACAGAACGCTCTCCTACCATCATAATAAATTATGATCCGTAGCTTCGGTATGTAGTTTTAGCCCCGTTAAATCTTCCGCGCAAACCGACTCGACCAGTGAGCTATTACGCACTCTTTAAAGGAATGGCTGCTTCTAAGCCAACCTCCTGGCTGTCTGGGCCTTTTCACATCGTTTCCCACTTAACTACAATTTTGGGACCTTAGCTGACGGTCTGGGTTGTTTCCCTTTCCACTACGGACGTTAGCACCCGCAGTGTGTCTCCCATGCTTATACTTTCAGGTATTCGGAGTTTGCAATGGTTTACTAAGTCTTGACGACCCGCTAGCCATAACAGTGCTCTACCCCCTGAAGTAATACATGAGGCTCTACCTAAATAGATTTCGGAGAGAACCAGCTATCTCCGGGTTTGTTTGGCCTTTCACCCCTATCCACAGCTCATCCCCTCATTTTTCAACATAAGTGGGTTCGGGCCTCCAGTTAGTTTTACCTAACCTTCACCCTGGCCATGGATAGATCACCCGGTTTCGGGTCTACTCCCAGCTACTAATCGCCCATTTAAGACTCGGTTTCCCTACGGCTCCCCTACTGGTTAACCTTGCAACTGAGAAGTAAGTCGCTGACCCATTATACAAAAGGTACGCAGTCACGGAATAAATCCGCTCCTACTGCTTGTATGCATACGATTTCAGGTTCTATTTCACTCCCCTCCCGGGGTTCTTTTCGCCTTTCCCTCACGGTACTTGTTCACTATCGGTCATTAGAGAGTATTTAGCCTTGGAGGGTGGTCCCCCCATATTCAAACAGCGTTTCACGTGCGCCGCCTTACTCGATTTCACATAAATTAAATTTTCCTATACGGGACTATCACCCTGTATCGTTGAACTTTCCAGTTCATTCTAGTAATTTAAAATATGCTTAAGGGCTGTTCCCCGTTCGCTCGCCGCTACTAAGGGAATCTCGGTTGATTTCTTTTCCTCTAGGTACTTAGATGTTTCAGTTCCCTAGGTTTGCCTCCTTAACCTATGTATTCAGTTAAGGATAATGGTCTGATGACCACTGGGTTTTCCCATTCGGAGATCTCCGGGTTAAAGCTTATTTATCAGCTAACCGAAGCTTATCGCAGATTATCACGTCCTTCATCGCCTTCTAATGCCAAGGCATCCGTCGTATGCACTTATTCACTTGACCATATAACCCCAAAGTATCTGAGTTACATGGTTCTTATTCACCAAGAAGTCACAAATTGTGATAAATCACAATCGGTGAATTCTATATTTTTATTTATCAAAGAGAGAAATTAATCTCTCAATGAGAATCCATTTTTTTTGAAATTGTTGTGTCAATGCAATACACCAATGATAACTGTCATCACAACAGTCATCGCGTTGTTATATTGTATATTTACAAACTTTACTTCATGTATTAAATTGTTAAAGAGCTCCACACCCGGAGGCGCGGTATAAAAACTTAAACAAATTAACGATGAACATTAACTTGTTTAAGTTTTTAAAAAAAAGAAATGGTGGAGCCAGGGAGGATCGAACTCCCGACCTCTTGCGTGCAAGGCAAGCGCTCTCCCAGCTGAGCTATGGCCCCAATGTTTACACCCTAAGGTACAAACTTGAAAATGGTGGGTCTGGGTGGATTTGAACCACCGACCTCACCCTTATCAGGGGTGCGCTCTAACCAACTGAGCTACAGACCCAAATAATCTTATAAGTATTATAAAGAACTTAAATTATTATATAGGTTTACTTGTTCTTTCTCATTAATAATTATCAAACAACTTGTTGTGGACACTCATACATTTCTTAAGGAGGTGATCCAACCCCAGCTTCCGCTAGGGTTACCTTGTTACGACTTTACCCCAGTCATGAATCACACCGTGGTAACCGTCCCCTGTAAACAGTTAGACTAGCTACTTCTGGTGCAACCCACTCCCATGGTATGACGGGCGGTGTGTACAAGACCCGGGAACGTATTCACCGTAGCGTTCTGATCTACGATTACTAGCGATTCCGACTTCACGGAGTCGAGTTGCAGACTCCGATCCGGACTACGAAAAGGTTTATGAGATTAGCACCACCTCGCGGCTTAGCAACCCTTTGTCCTTCCCATTGTAGCACGTGTGTAGCCCTGGTCGTAAGGGCCATGATGACTTGACGTCGTCCCCGCCTTCCTCCGGTTTATCACCGGCAGTCTCCTTATAGTTCCCACCATGATGTGCTGGCAAATAAGGATAAGGGTTGCGCTCGTTACGGGACTTAACCCAACATCTCACGACACGAGCTGACGACAGCCATGCAGCACCTGTCACTGCGTTCCCGAAGGCACCAATCTATTTCTAGAAAGTTCGCAGGATGTCAAGACCAGGTAAGGTTCTTCGCGTTGCATCGAATTAAACCACATGCTCCACCGCTTGTGCGGGTCCCCGTCAATTCCTTTGAGTTTTAACCTTGCGGCCGTACTCCCCAGGCGGACAACTTAACGCGTTAGCTTCGCCACTAAGAGGTAAATCCTCCCAACGGCTAGTTGTCATCGTTTACGGCGTGGACTACCAGGGTATCTAATCCTGTTTGCTACCCACGCTTTCGTACCTCAGTGTCAGTATTAGTCCAGAAAGCTGCCTTCGCCATTGATGTTCCTTCAGATATCTACGCATTTCACCGCTACACCTGAAATTCCACTTTCCTCTCCTATACTCTAGTTTGCCAGTTTTAAATGCAGTTCCTAGGTTGAGCCCAGGGCTTTCACATCTAACTTAACAAACCACCTACGCACGCTTTACGCCCAGTAATTCCGATTAACGCTTGCACCCTCCGTATTACCGCGGCTGCTGGCACGGAGTTAGCCGGTGCTTCTTCTAAAGTTAACGTCAAGGCTAATGGGTATTAGCCATTAGCTTTTCTTCACAATTGAAAGTGCTTTACAACCCTCAGGCCTTCTTCACACACGCGGTATTGCTGGATCAGGCTTGCGCCCATTGTCCAATATTCCCCACTGCTGCCTCCCGTAGGAGTCTGGACCGTGTCTCAGTTCCAGTGTGGCTGATCATCCTCTCAGACCAGCTAAAGATCGTCGCCTTGGTGAGCTTTTACCTCACCAACAAGCTAATCTTACGCAGGCTCATCTGATAGCGAAACCTTTCAAGAAGAGGGCTCCTTTACTCCATAGAGATTATGCGGTATTAATCCAGATTTCTCTGGGCTATCCCCCACTATCAGGCAGATTCCTACGCGTTACTCACCCGTCCGCCACTCGACGCCTGGTAGCAAGCTACCATCGTTTCCGTTCGACTTGCATGTGTTAAGCATACCGCCAGCGTTCAATCTGAGCCAGGATCAAACTCTTCAGTTTAATTCTAACTATTTAGAACATTGGCAACATTTATAAATAAATGCGCTTTGCGTTCAATTTTTTTAAAAGCTGATTTTGCTTTTGTTTTTTCGGAACAATCACAAATAAATGCAATTGTTTCGTGTGCACTGCACAATTTTATTGTACGAGTGCCCACACAAGTTGTTTGATATATTTTTAAAGAGCTACCGTGTCCAGAAGGTTTTATTTTTCTGTCTCGGTGAAAGGGGTGAATTATACGTAGAATATTTTGTGCGTCAAGCACTATTCTTCTTTTTTTATAAATTAATTTGTAGAGCAGAAATCAAGGCTTCAATTTGTCCTCAGGTACTGCTCTATTTAACCATTCATCGATTTGATTAATATCGACAATATCTCCTTGATTATTAAGCATTTCTAGGTCGTTATCATTCCAGCCTTTAATGCCTAACTTCAGTGAACGAACCTGTTTAAAACCCATTTGTTGCATTGTTAGTGCGGCCAATGCGCTGCGGTTGCCTGAGCGACAAACCACAACAATATTTTGATCTCTGCTTTTTGCTAGTGCTGGAATGGTGTCATCATAGTTCCAAACACAGGCACCTTCTAACACACCTCTAGGTACATGAAGTGAGCCTTTAATATGCATCATCTCAAACTCATCTGTCTCTCTAATGTCTAATACAATTAACCCAGGGTTTTGCTCTATTTCTTCTTCTAAATCCCAGGGCAGTACTTCATCTACTGAGCGTAACGCTTTAACAACAAGTCTTTGATATCCATCCATAATTTAATTGATAATTGTTAATTTATCTGCAGTAGCCTTTTTCAGTGATCATTACCGCCACCTCAACTCGGGAACTGAGCGAAAGTTTTTTCAAAATTGATTTCACATGTAGTTTAACTGTGCCATCTGAAATACCTAATTCTCTGGCAATCACTTTATTGCTATGTCCGTGTGCCACCTGACAAGCCACTTCCTTTTCTCGATTAGTGAGCGAATCAAAGGTCGCTTCATTATCGGTTAACTCATTTCTAAGCACCTTAGCCAATACATGAGTCATGTCTTGTGCCACTATAATAGAACCTGTTACTAACTCATTTAAAGCACTGACTAACTCATCAGGGTCCATGTCTTTTAATAAGTAACCTTGGGCGCCGTATTTAAGGCAGTCACGCAAATCATGCTCTTCAGTACTGGTGGTTAGCATCACAATCGGAGTTTGTTCACCTTGATCTTTTAATGTTTTTAACACTTCAATCCCTGACATGGCAGGCATACGTAAATCCAATAAGATAATATCTAGTGATAAGGTGGGGATTTCTGCCAAGCCTTGCTCGGGCGAAGCGGCTGCTCGGGCGTTAATCTTTCTTGATTCTAATAATGAGATTAACCCATTACGAAATAAGGCATGATCATCAATAATATAAACTTTCATGATGCCTCCTTAAAGGAAACAATCACACGAGTGCCTTCGTCAACTTCAGATTCAATCTCAATACTAGCACCCATTTGACCCGCTCGTTCTTTCATAATGTTCATGCCAATATTATTCCCCATTACCTCGGTATCAAACTGATCTTTTTTAAAGCCAACACCATCATCCTCAATCAATAATTGGCAATTAGGCTCAGCTGAGAGCAAAATTCGCACGTTACGGGCCTTAGCGTGCTTGCGAATATTAGACAATGCCTCTTGCGTAATACGCATAATTTGCATTTCTGTTTCTGGCGGGAAATTAAGCTTGCCTTCTATATGTAAATAAGTAGCCACTCCTTCTTCGGTTTTAAAGCGATTGGCCAAATTTTCTAACGATACTTCAATACCCTTAGGATCAAGCGGCACACGGAAATTACACATTAATTCACGCAATTCTTGGTTGGCTTGAGTGATGTTAAACTGCAAACTGGCAACCTTGTCACTCGCCTCAGCTTTAGCGCCTTGTTTGAGCATGTCATCTAAAACGGTCACTTGTAGCTTTAAGCTATAGATTGTTTGCGCCAAGGAGTCGTGAATCTCTTGGGATAAAAACAGGCGCTCTTGTGAGAGCGCCATGCGTTTAGTTTCTTCATCGAGTCTAGCTTTGTCCAATGCAATGGCGATATTATCGGCAATTGATTCTAATAATGCACGTTCATCAAAGGCCAATGATGGCTCAGTATCAAAGAATAAATTAAACACACCTAGAGTTTTTCCGTGATATCTTAGTGGGATGAAAATCGTGCCGACGTTGGCTTTGGTTTCAGATTGGCTACCCACACACTTAGCGCAAGTATGCACACTAAATTGCACATTAACATCTTGCGCCATGGCTACTTCGCCACACAAACAATCACTGCTAAGTACGTCAGTCATTTGCCCTTTTTTATCAATCACACCACGTTGGGCCACTAAGTGTAACTCACCTTCATCACTCAAACTACGCACCGCACCCGAGGCAGCACCCGTCATATTGACAAAGATATCTAAAAAATGCTCAAATAATTCCTCAGTAGAGTGCATTGAATTAAGTTTTGAGGAAACGCCGTAAAGCGTTTCTAATGAGGCAGATTTTTTGCTGAGACGCTGGATTTGCTTTTGCAAAATATCTTCCATGTCGTCATATAGGTATTGGTTTTCTTCAATGAGATGATTGATTGCGGTTGCTACTGGCTGAAAGGTGGTTTTTTGTTCATCGTTAAGGCGTGCACTTTGGTCAATATTGTAATCAATAACCCATTTTTGTAAATCACTAAACGGCAATAAGAAATCTTTACGAATCGCAAGATACAAGCCTAGATAAACTGACAAGATTAACAAAACTAAAGTGATATCAAGTGCATTAGGGGATTGATAAGCCAACACCATTTCACTTGCTAATATAGGCGACAAGGCAATGGTCACCAATAAATAAAGATAAAATTTTGTTTTAATGCCCATAAATATCAGTTATTTACCAATGCAAAAAGATGAAAATATTTCACCCAACAAATCATCGGATGAGAACTCACCAGTGATACTACCTAAATATTGGGCAGCTTGGCGCAAATCTTCAGCAACCAACTCACTGGCATTATTGCTAAGCTGATCTAGAGCGTGACGAGTTGAATCGAGGGCGGATTCGAGGGCAATAATGTGGCGTTTTCTAGCCAGCAATACACCTTCGCCGGTATCACTTAGGCCGGCAATATTTGAGAGCTCTTGTCTGAGCAAATCAATTCCTTGTGATTGTTTGGCTGAAAGCGACAATTGAGTTTGCTCATCGCTATGCGTTATACCGGTTGATTCATCTGTTAAATCCACCTTGTTCTTAATTAAGATAATTGGTTTTCCTTCTATACCACTTGGCAAAATTGACAAATCTGGGGTTTTATCTTGCGCATCAAACACCATTAAAATCACATCAGCACGCTCAATCTCAGAGTGCGCTCTTTTAATGCCTTCTTGCTCTATCTTGTCTTCACTGATATGTAGACCTGCAGTATCGATAATATTAAGTGGCATACCATTCACATGAATGGTTTCCTTCAAGACATCACGCGTGGTGCCAGCGATGTCTGTCACAATCGCACTAGAAACTTGGGTTAGTGCGTTTAGCAAAGACGACTTACCAGCATTAGGTTTGCCAGCAATGGCAATAGTTAAGCCCTCTCTAAGAATGGCACCTTGTTCAGCAGAACTTAAAATATTTTGAATGTCGTCTTCAATCTGTTCTACTTTTAATTTAACCTCACCAGAAGCTAAGAAATCAATTTCTTCATCGGAAAAATCAATGGTCGCTTCTACGAACACACGTAGCTCAATCAGTGCTTTGGTCAATGCATTCACTTGATTGGAAAATTCACCGGATAAAGACCGGAGTGCTGAACGGGCAGACTGTTCAGAACTGGCATCAATAATATCGGCCACAGCCTCAGCTTGCACCAAGTCCATCTTGCCATTCAGAAAGGCACGTTTTGAGAATTCACCTGGCTCGGCAGCAACCGCGCTTAGTGCCATCGCTGATTCTAACAAAGAACGCATTACCAAGATACCGCCATGGCCTTGAAGTTCGAGCACGTCCTCACCGGTAAAAGAATTTGGCCCTGGGAAAAATAAAGCCACACCTTTGTCAATCTCAACGCCTTCCTGATTAAAAAACGACCCGTAGTGCGCATAACGCGCTTTGGGTACGTGGCCTAACATTTTTTGAGCGATTGCACCTGATTGTGGCCCTGATACGCGTACCACGCCAATACCACCCTGCCCTAAAGCGCTCGCTAATGCACAAATTGTTGTTGGTTTACTCATCTGTAAAATAATGGCTTAAATAATCATCGAAGCTTAAATTATCCGCTTGTTCTATCTCGAGTTGCTGCATGCAAGAGGCTTGGGTTTGTTGATCTAAATAATCAAAATGATCTGAGTCAATAGGTTTTTCTAGAAATTCTCTTCGGTGTTGTTTAGATAACGTATTGGTATAGTCGAAAAACCCTTGATTTCGGTTTTTCATCTCGCTCAGTGTCACCGCTGAAGGGGTTAAATCTGCATTATTAATACGTCTTGTTATTTGCTTAACGGCATCTTGATATTTTTCACCTAATAATTCGGCGCATAAATAAATTTTATTCATACTATCTAAGCCTAGTTTCTCCAATGCAATAGACTGACCCTTATGGGTCAAGTTCAAATTGGGTTTTCGGCCTTCATGCGCAACCAACTGGTCGTTATTATCAATATCAAATTGTTCGCGACTCGAAATAGCAGGGGACGTTTCTAGCAAGCAAAACAACATAAAGGCTTCTAAAAAATGAATTTGGGTTTGATCAATGCCTAACGGCAAGAGCGGATTAATATCGAGCGAGCGTAATTCGATATAACCAATACCTTGATCTTGTAAAGCATCGAGTGGTTTTTTACCTTCTAATACCAACGGTTTAGGGCGGACCGAAGCATAATACTCGTTTTCAATTTGAAGAATATTGGTGTTCAACTGTTGGTATTCGCCTTGTGCCTTGAGCCCAATGGTTTCATACTCACGGCACGGGGTTTGCATGCCGGCTTTCAAACTGTGAATATAATGACCCAAAGAGTTATAGTTAGCCTTAACGCCCGCTTCGTCTTCACGTAGATTCTGATAACCAATATCACCCATGCGCAGTGATGTGGCATACGGCTCATACAAGGTAGAGTCATTAAATTCAACCAGCGAGTGCTGATGATAACCTTTCAAAAAGGATTTACAAACGGCAGACGATGCACCAAATAAATACGGAATTAACCAGCCATAGCGCACCACATTACGAGTAAGGCCCATATAACTCTGATCGGTAAAATCTCGCAGCGTTGCTTTGGGTGCTTTTTTGGCTCTATAGGCTTCAAAAAAATCAGTTGAAAATGAATAATTAAAATGAATACCCGCAATGGTCTGCATCACGCTACCATAACGATTAGCTAAACCTTTTCTATAGATTGTTTTCATCAGGCCACGGTTAGAAGAGCCATACTGGGCAATAGGAATATAAGTTTCACCACGAATCACACAGGGCATAGAGGCCGGCCAAAAGCTTTGATCTTTGGGTAGGTGGTGATACAAATATTGCTGGGTTTTTGATAAAAACGACAACACTTCTTCGGCGCTATGTAGTGGTGGTGTGACTAACTCAATCAATGACTCAGAAAAATCAGTAGTAATGTTTGAATGCGTCAACGCACAACCAAATGCTTTTGGATGAGGCGCTTGGGAAATGCCACCCTTTCTTGAAACTCTTAAACCTTCTTTCTCAATGCCCATCAAATTACCTTTGAGTAAGGCAGTGTGTGGTTTTAATATTTGAATTTTATCCGCTAAGTTCAAATGCTTGCTCAATGCTAAAATATTGGTATTTTACCATTAGGTTGTCAGAATGAAAATAATCAAGGCAGTTGTTGGTGTTTTACGCAATGAATCTGGGCAATTACTGATTGCCAAACGACAAGATCACCAGTTCATGGCTGGGTTTTGGGAGTTGCCTGGTGGCAAAATAGAGGATGGTGAAACCACTGAAGAAACCATTATTAGAGAGCTTAATGAAGAGCTTGGCATTAAGGTTAATGCCTTAAACCTGCACCAAACAATGCAACACACCTATGCCGATAGAACGGTTGAGTTGTGTATTTATAATATCGACCAATACCAAAATACACCGTTAGGCATTGAAGGACAACAAATCGCTTGGGCATCCGTACAAGAACTGCACAACTACCAACTACTACCGACTATGAAAGCCTTTATAGATTCAATCACCTTGCCAAATAAATATTGGATTACCCCATCAAGTAATCATCAAGACGAGGCGTGGATGAAAAAATTTGACGAAAAAATGACACAAGATATTAGCTTGATCCAGCTTCGAAGCAAAAATACGCTAGATAATCTATTTATCACAGAACTTCACAACAAATGCCAACAACATAGCATCAAGTTATTGATTAATACCATCGATAAAAGCTTTAAAGAGTCTTATTGTGATGGTTGGCATATAACCACCAACGAGATGCTTAATTTAAAATCAAGACCTTGCACCGATGACAAAATTTTAGGCGCATCGACTCACAACCTTAATGAGGCTCTGAAAGCGCAAGAATTAGGCGCAGATTTTGTTGTGATTTCCCCAGTTCAAGCCACAAAAACTCATCCTGATACAGTGCCATTAGGTTGGAATGCCGCCATCGAGGTAGTAAGCAAACTTAACATTCCTGTGTATTTCTTGGGTGGTATGGGCTTAAACGATTTAGACCGAACACTAAAAATTGGCGCCCAAGGTATTGCTGGGGTAAGCGCCTTTTAATTAAACTTAGATTCAGCTCTAGCCAGAGTCAATACATCACAAGATCCAGCCCCAGCCTTAAGCACAACTTTTGCTAATTCGTTAAGACTCGACCCTGTCGTCATCACATCATCCACTAATAGTACGCTTTGATAATTCATGGCCTGTGCTTTAAACGCACCTTTGATTTCTTGTCTGCGTTGTTCGGGGTTAAGGGCTGATAGTGGCTGTGTGGCTTTAATTCGATTAATGCTATGAGTGTCAATTATTATGTTGGTTTTTTTACTAATCACATTGAGTAACTCCAGCACTTGGTTATAGCCACGCTCTGCTATTCTACTGCGGCTCAGCGGCATGGGAATGATGGCATCATATTCAACGCCTTTGCTAACAATAGACTGATACAAGTCATACAATTGATGTGAAAAATAATCGCCCACACAAAGTCGATGATCAAACTTAAAAATTTTGATTAAATCTGCAATGGCATCTTGGTAATCATACAAAGTATAAGCGTGATTAAAAGCTGGGGCGTGTGCTAAACATTGCCCACAAAAATCTAATTTTCCACCAATAGGATGGGCACAAGATTTACACCTGGGCTGATGATTACTAAAGCTAGACTCACACTCGTGACAAACACATAACTTGGCGCTTTCTGCACAAAGTACGCAAGATTGGTCAGGAATAAGTGCGCTTAATCGCGAGTAAATACCCATGTTAAATCATCAGACATAGTTTGTCTAAATTGATAACCTTCAACATTAAAACCTTTGAGTAATTCTGGATCGGTGAGTCTGTTTTTAATCATATAGTTCACCATCAAACCGCGCGCGCGTTTTGCGTAAATACCGATAATTTTATAAGTATCATTTTTAAGTTCTTTAAAAGCAATATTAACAATCTTAGCATTGATCGATTTTTTATCAATGCCTTTAAAATATTCATTAGACGCTAGGTTAATAATCACTTCAGACTCATCTTCATTCAACACTTGTGAAATTTGATCACCCCAAAATTCATACAGATTTTTACCTTGGCTATTTTTGAGCTTGGTTCCCATTTCTAAACGGTAAGGCTGTATTAAATCAAGTGGTCTGATAACACCGTATAAACCAGACAGCATACGCAAATGACCTTGTGCAAACTCAAAATCATCCAATGACAAACTCTGTGCATCAATGCCGTTGTAAACATCACCCTTAAATGCTAACAGTGCTTGTTTGGCATTGCTCAGTGTAAAAGGCGTGCTAAAAGTTTGAAAACGATCAAAGTTTAACTTGGATAATTTATCGCTAATCGACATCAGGCTTGCAATATCATCCTGTGTTTTTCCCTTCAGTAAATCAACCAAAACTTGGGATTGTTCAATTTGACGTGTTTGCGTAAATACGTCAATCTGCGTCGGTTCAAAATCTTGCGTTTTAGATGGGGAAATAACAGCTAACATTGATTTGGAAATAAGATTAAAAAATTAAAAAATATTCTACCCGAAAATTATTCGCAAAAACACTACTAACGTCACGTATTTGAGGATATTTAGTCAGGTCTTTTACGATATAATTTAAAGGATTTTTTTCGATTTTTATTTAGGTCTTTACCCACATGAAAGAACAACTATTACACCTGCCTAAACCTCACGGTCTTTACCATCCAAATAATGAGAAGGAAAACTGTGGTGTCGGCTTTATTGCCCATATTAAGGGCAAGCCTTCACATCAAATTACCAAAGATGCATTAGAGATGTTAACGCGTATGGATCACCGTGGTGGTTGTGGTTGTGAATCTAATACGGGTGATGGTGCGGGTATTCTCACCGATATTCCGCATGCGTTTTTTGCACAAGAAATCAAAGCAGATTTTAATGTTGATGTGACGCCAGGTAATTATGGTATTGGTAATATTTTTCTACCACAAGACGATAACGAAAGAGCGCATTGCGTAAGCGTACTAGAAAAGACTATTGAAGATGAAGGTCAAACATTAGTAGGTTGGCGTGATGTGCCAGTCGATGCCGATAAAGCCGATGTGGGTCACACTGCTAGAGAATCACAACCTGTCATCAAACAACTGATTATTGCCAGTGCAGATGGTATTGACAACAAGACCTTTGAACGCGCCTTATTTGTTATTAGAAAGCATGCGTCAAACGCTATTCGTACCGATGAATCTTTGTCTCAAGCATTATTATTCTATGTTTGTAGCCTGTCAACCACTGTCATTATCTACAAAGGCATGTTGATGGGGTCACAAGTGCTTGATTTTTATACTGATTTATCTAACCCTGAATACGCCACTTATTTGGCCATGGTGCATTCACGCTTTTCGACCAATACGTTCCCATCTTGGGATCGAGCTCAGCCTTGTCGTTACATGTCGCACAATGGTGAAATCAACACTCGCCAAGGTAACTACAACTGGATGCGTGCTCGAGAAGGTGTATTAGAAAGCGAATTATTTAAAGACAACTTATCTAAAACTCTACCAGTAATTGAAACTGAGGTATCGGATTCAGGTAGTTTTGACAACGTTTTAGAATTCTTAATGATGAACGGTCGCACTCTACAAGAAGCAGTGCTGATGATGGTACCCGAAGCTTGGCAAAATGACGACAACATGAGTAATGAGAAAAAAGCATTTTATGAATATTTCTCAAATGTGATGGAGCCATGGGATGGCCCTGCTTCTATCGCCTTTACTGATGGTCGTTATATTGGTGCAGTATTGGATCGCAACGGCTTACGCCCTTCACGTTTTTACCTAACACATGATGACCGGGTGATTATGGCTTCTGAAGTGGGCGTGGTAGATGTAGAGACTGACAACGTTAAAACCAAAGGCAGATTACGCCCAGGCAAGATGTTCTTGGTTGATTTCGATAAGGGTGAGCTGGTGGACGACGAAGCCATTAAAGCTGAATTCGCTGCACAAAACCCTTACCAAGATTGGCTCAATGACCAACAAATTCACTTATCAGAATTGCAATGTGAACAAGAAGCACACGGCTTTCATCCAGAATCACTCATTCATCGTTTAAAAGCTTTTGGCTACCACACTGAAACCTTACAGTTTATGCTCCTACCCTTGGTCAGCGAATTGCGTGATCCGGTAGGATCAATGGGTAACGACTCAGCCTTAGCATGCTTGTCTGATCAGTCTCGTGTTATTTATGACTACTTCAAGCAACTATTTGCACAAGTAACCAATCCAGCCATTGATTCAATTCGTGAAGAGGTAGTAATGTCATTGCGTTGCTCTATTGGCCCTGAAGGTAACCTTTTAAACAATAAGGCAGAAAATGCACATCGCCTGGTCATTGACCATCCAATTCTGACCAATGAAGAAACCGCAGCGCTTCGTCACTGCAACCACCGAGGCTGGACCTCCAAAACCATTGATATTACTTATGACATCAATAAAGGTAGAAAAGTCTCAGAACTATTAGAAGATATTTGCCAACAAGGTTCGCAAGCAATTAAGGATGGTCATTCTTTAGTGATTTTATCTGATCGTAATATCGGTAAAAACCGCGTGGCTATCTCAACGTTATTGGCCTCTTCAGCATTACATCGCTATTTAATCGCCAACCATGAACGTACCCAGGTGGGCATTATTGTAGAGACAGGCGAAGCTCGAGAAGTACATCACTTCTGTTTATTAACGGGTTTTGGTGTAGATGCCATTAACCCTTATTTAGCGTTCGAAGCATTATGGCAAGCACGTCGTGATGAGATGATTGACATAGAAAGTGATGCTGCTATTATTAAGGCTTATCGTAAAGGTGTAGGCAAAGGTATGCTTAAAGTCATGGCGAAGATGGGTATTTCTACGCTAGAGTCATACAAAGGTGCACAGATTTTTGAAGCCGTTGGCCTAGCACCAGAGGTGATGGAAAAATGCTTCTTCGAGACTGCGTCACGTATTAAGGGTGTGGGCTTTGATGTCTTACAGTCAGAGGTTGAAAAACGACATCACCATGCCTATCAGTCCAATGATTTAGACAACTTAGGCCATTATCATTGGCGTAGTGGCGGTGAAAAACACATGTGGGAGCCGCAAACCATTGCCAACTTACAGCTCGCTGCTCGCAACAATGACAAAGAGGCTTATTGGGCATTTTCTAAACGTTCTAATGAAGAAGGCACTCGCAACTGTACACTGCGTGGTTTAATGTCATTCAAACAAGGCAACCCAATTTCAATTGACGAAGTTGAAGACATCAAAGAAATCGTCAAACGCTTTGCCACTGGCGCCATGAGTTTCGGCTCAATTTCTGCAGAATCACACGAATCTCTAGCCATTGCCATGAACCGCTTAGGTGGTAAATCAAATACCGGTGAAGGTGGTGAAGACTCTAAGCGCTGGACACCAGATGCTAATGGTGATTCACGTCGAAGCGCTATCAAGCAAGTGGCTTCTGGTCGTTTTGGCGTTACCATTGATTATCTTAATAATGCCGATGAAATTCAGATCAAAGTATCGCAAGGTGCTAAACCAGGTGAAGGTGGTGAATTACCAGGTACTAAAGTTGATGAGGGCATCGCCAAGATCCGCCATTCAACTCCGGGGGTTGGTTTAATTTCACCACCACCTCATCATGATATTTATTCTATTGAAGATTTATCACAACTTATCTTTGACCTTAAACGCTCGAACCCTGCTGCACGCATCAGTGTGAAGCTCGTGGCAGAGGTGGGTGTGGGTACAATTGCCGCTGGTGTAACCAAAGCCAAATCTGATCATATTGTTATTGCCGGCCATGATGGTGGTACTGGCGCATCACCACTAACCTCTATCAAACATGCAGGCTTGCCGTGGGAATTAGGTTTGGCAGAAACACATCAAACTTTAGTCATGAATGATCTGCGTTCACGCGTGGTAATTCAAACAGATGGTCAACTCAAAACTGGCCGTGATGTGGCGATTGGTGTTTTACTCGGTGCTGAAGAATTTGGCTTCTCAACCGCGCCACTCGTTACCATGGGCTGTATCATGATGCGTAAGTGTCACCTTAATACTTGTCCAGTAGGCATTGCCACACAAGACAAAGAACTGCGTAAAAAGTTTACCGGCAAGCCAGAACATGTAGTGAACTACTTGTTCATGGTCGCTGAAGAATTGCGTTTAATTATGGCACAGCTCGGCTTTAAAACAGTCAACGAGATGATTGGTCGTGTTGATATGCTAGAAATGGACAAAGCCATTGACCATTGGAAACAGGGTTCAATCAATTTAGATGCTTTATTAACACCCGCAAATAAACCAAATGCAGACACCGGTACTTATCAAAGTATTTTGCAAGATCACCAATTAGAATTACAAATCGACAACAGCTTAATCGAAAAATCAAAAGCTGCTATCGAAGGTAACGAATCGATACAGTTTGATTCCATCATTACCAATGTTGATCGCGCGGTTGGTGCGATGCTGTCTTCACACGTGGTTAAAACCCGTGGTGGTAACAATTTAGATGAAGGCTCGATCCACATTAATTTCAAAGGTTCTGCTGGTCAATCCTTAGGTGCATTCTTAGCACAAGGTATTACGCTCGAGGTTGAAGGCGATGCTAACGATTACGTTGGCAAAGGCTTGTCTGGTGGTCGTGTGATTGTTTATCCACCAAAAAATTCTACCTTTAAAGCAGAAGAACAAATCATTGCTGGTAACGTTTGTGGCTATGGCTCAACCGGTGGCGAAATGTACCTCTCAGGTCGTGTAGCAGAACGTTTCTGTGTGCGCAATTCAGGCGTGGTTGCGGTGGTTGAGGGTGTAGGTGATCACGGTTGTGAATATATGACCGGTGGTCGTGCGATTATCTTAGGCGAAGTGGGCCGTAACTTTGGTGCTGGTATGAGTGGTGGTATTGCTTACATTTATAATCCACACAGTACCTTTGAAGCAATGGTCAACCCAATCATGGTAGATCTCGACCCAATGGATGATGAAGCACAAAAAGAGCTTTATCAATATGTGTCAAATCATGCGAAATTTACAGGCTCTACTGTAGCACAACGTATTGTCGATAACTGGAATGAAGAGCTTAAACACTTTATCAAAGTTATGCCAAAAGACTTTAAGCGCGTTTTACAACAAAATGCAAAGTAGTTTTATTAACGATAATTAGTATTGCCAGCTCTTTGGAAAATAGCCGGAGGCACTGGCTTTAAGTCGAGTGCCTTTATTGATTTTCCAGCCTTCTAACCAGCCTAATTCCATTGATTCACCGGGTGGCCATTGTTCGCGCATAGCACCTTTGATCATTTTTCCATCTGCTTCAAATAAACTGATTTCGACATTGTGTAATGTTTTTCCTGTTGAATTTTTTAACCCGGCAACCTGCCCTTGACCAAAAATAGAAGGTCTTGCGTAAGCCTCTATTGGCACAGGTGTAATACCAACACCTGAGGGCAGTCGGTCTGGTGCAAAGATAAAAACAGCCGCTGTAATGGCTGCAAAAACAGCGAAAAATATTGAGCTAGCTTTCATTGATTTAACCTTCTTTTTTTAAACAGTTTACGCTAAATTGGAATAGCATCAATCACATCAGCTGTTTCATCAATAGCGGCATCAATACCTTCGCCTACACCTGGTATCACCGAGATAATCGCACCAGTCACACGCATTGGCACAGTCACCACTTTAGTCAGTACACAACTAGAGAGTAACAACATAGATAACGATAAAACTGTAATTTTTAACATGATTAATTCCTTTCTAAAATGGTGAAATGATAAGTATGCTTATTTTTTTCATCAGGGTTGTGTGATTCTCGGCTAATTTCACTAAATTCAGATCGATCAAATTTAGGGAAGTGTGCATCGCCTTCATACTCACCTTCGATTTGAGTAATGTAGAGTCTGTCAGCACTTGGTAGCATTTGTTCATAAAATGAAGCGCCGCCCATCACCATCACCTCATCATCGTCTTTAGCTAACTTTAGTGCGGCTTCAATACTACCCACCACCTCACAGCCTTCTGCCTCAAAATCGGTATTACGACTGACCACCACGTTACGGCGATTCGGCAGTGGCCGGCCTATTGACTCATGGGTTTTACGACCCATGAGTACGGTTTTTCCCGTTGTGGTTTTTTTAAAATAACCCAAGTCAGCAGGCAAGTGCCAAGGCAAAGCATTGTCTTTGCCAATCAGCTGATTGTCGTCCATTGCTACAATAATTGATAATCTCATAGAAGAAGTTCGAATAAAGTAAAATGAATCTATTTTACAAATACCGGAATCACTCGTGTCATTAATTCTTGCCTCATCTTCACCTTTTCGAAAAGAGCTACTCACCAAGCTTGGTCTAGAATTTTCAACAGTTGCGCCAGATATTGATGAATCCAGAAAAGATGGTGAAACACCAGAACAACTGGTATATCGCCTAGCTGAAGAAAAATCAGTTGAAGTTGCCAAAACACAAAGTGGGCTGATCATCGCCTCAGACCAAGTAGCGACACTGGGTAGTGGCACGCAAGTTGATGACGAGATATTAACCAAGCCACAGTCGCATGAAAATGCCATTAAGCAACTTCAGCAAAGTTCTGGAAATACGGTGACATTCGTCACTAGTTTGACGCTTTTAAATACAAATACCAACAATAGTCAAACAATTGTTGAAACGTTTAAAGTGATCTTTAAAGTTTTAAACGACAAACAAATTGATCGCTATCTAAAAAAAGAACAGCCTTATAACTGTGCAGGTAGTTTTAAATCTGAAGCATTAGGTATTAGTCTTTTTGAACGCTTAGAGGGAAATGATCCAAATACACTAATTGGCTTACCACTGATTCAACTTGTCAAAATGTTGGAAAACGAAGGTGTGGATATCCTAACAAATTAGTAATGCCACAACTCTATCTGCAGAATTCTGCACCGTTTAAATCTGGACAAAAATTCTATTGGGGCTCGCTCTACGGTAGTGCACAAGCACTCGCACTGATCGAATTTGCCAAAGCGCAAGATCAAGTGATTTTGGTTATTGCTAATGATATTGTGCATTTTGACCACTTGATTAAGTCGCTTAATTTTTACAATGATGATCTTGATATTCTACGGTTTGATAACTGGGAAGTCTTAGCCTTTGATCATTTTTCCCCACATCCAGACATAACCTCGAGTCGACTCAGCACACTCGCCAAATTACCAAGCCTAACCAAAGGAATTGTAATTACCACTTTAGAGTCTTTGTCTCAACAATTATGTCCATTAGAATTTAGCCAAAAATACAGTTTTAGTTTGCAAAAAGGCGATGTAATCGACACTCACAGCTTTGCTGAAAAATTACTAAAAATTGGCTATAACCGCGTGACCACTGTTATGGAGCATGGTGAATTTAGTGTTAAAGGGTCGCTGATTGATCTTTATCCAATGGGGGCAAAGTCGCCTTACCGACTTGATTTGTTCGACCAAGAAATTGATTCTATTCGCACGTTTGACACTTCAACACAGCGATCAGTCGATGTAACCAACGCCCTCTCTTTGTTACCAGCCAGAGAGTTCTCAACAGATGCAGAAAGCCTTAAGATTTTTAAACAAAACTATTTAAGCGTTTTTAATCGTACGGATGACTTTATCTATACTGAAGTTAGTGAATCACGCCTTCCTGGTGGTATTGAGTTTTATTCATCCTTATTTTTTACACAGACCAACACCTTATTTGATTACTTAGCAGACAACACCATTGTTGCGTATTATCAAGGCTTTAGTGATTTGGCCAATTCAACCTTTACTGAAATTCAGGATAGACACCAGCAAGCTACTCATAATTTAGATAGACCACCATTACCGCTTGAACAAGTATTTTTAAACAAAGAACAACTATTTAGCCAGATTAAACAACGACAACAACTGGTCATTGGTACTTCAAAATTAGAAGAGAAAACCGGAAAACTGAACTTTTCCAGCAAGTTATTACCGCCTTTAAATATTGATGCTCAAGCCAAGCATCCGCTGGCAAAATTTTTAAATTTTTCTAAAAAATTCAAAGGCAGAATACTCATCGTTTGTGAATCAGAAGGTCGACAAAGTGTACTGACTGATCTACTTAATAACCATGATTTAGCACCCATCAATATTGATCATTGGCACGCATTCATACCGGGCCAACAAAAACTCTACATCACCAACGCTGACCTTAGTGATGGCTTGCTAACAGAAGACGTTGCCGTTATCACTGAGGTAAATCTATTTGGCGCCGATGTCGTCAAGCAACAAAGACGTCGCCGTGCAAAACACAAAGACTTTGATGAGGCGATTAAGTCCCTAGTAGAAATAAAAATCGGTGATCCGATAGTGCACGAGAGTTATGGCGTGGGTCGTTATCTAGGCTTAAAAACTCAAACCTTTGACGGCTTAACGCAAGACTTCTTAATGCTGGAATATGCCAACGGCTCTAAGCTTATGGTGCCGATGACTTCACTCAATTTAATTTCGCGTTATTCAGGTACATCACCAGACAACGCACCCTTACATAAACTTGGCACCAATCAATGGACTAAAGCCAAGCAAAAAGCCCATGAGGCCTTGCATGATATTGCTGCTGAATTATTAGAGATTTACGCTAAGCGTCAATCACAAACTGGTTTTGCCTTCCCAGAACCGAGTGATGCTTACGCCTCTTTTGTCGCCAGCTTCCCATTTGAAGAAACGCCAGATCAACTCAAAACCATGGGAGAGGTTTTGGCTGATATGCAATCTATTCGACCAATGGATCGACTCGTGTGTGGCGATGTCGGCTTTGGCAAAACTGAAATCGCCATGCGTGCGGCATTCTTGGCAGTTGAATCTGGGAAGCAAGTAGTGATATTAGTACCCACCACACTCTTAGCCAACCAACATCTGCAGTCATTCAAAGATCGTTTTATTAATTATCCAATTGAAATTGCGGCACTCTCAAGATTCCAGACACCCAAAGAACAAACACAAATTAAAGCAAAATTACAAAGTGGCAAAATCGACATTGTTATCGGCACGCACAAACTCATTCACGGTAGTATTAAGTACCAAAATTTAGGCTTGGTGATTATTGATGAAGAGCATCGGTTTGGCGTCAAACAAAAAGAATCATTAAAAAAAATCCGTGGGCAGAGCGATATCCTCACCATGACAGCCACGCCAATCCCACGTACACTGAATATGGCACTTGGATCACTTAGAGAGTTATCAATCATCGCCACACCACCACAAGGGCGCAGCGCTATTCAAACCTTTGTTAATGAGTGGGATGACAACACCATTAAGGAAGCCTGTTCCCGAGAACTGCATCGTGGTGGTCAGATATTTGTTCTGCATAATGATATTGATTCTATTGACAACATGGCAGAAAATCTAAAAACCTTGATGCCAAATATTCATGTGCGTATCGCCCACGGGCAAATGCCTACTCGTGAATTAGAACGTATCATGGGTGATTTTTACCATGGGCGTTTTCAGATTCTAGTTTGTACCACTATCATTGAAACAGGTATTGATATCCCTAACGCCAATACCATCATTATCAACAATGCGCAAAACTTTGGCTTAGCGCAACTACACCAATTACGTGGCCGTGTCGGCCGTTCACACCACAGAGCGTATGCTTATTTGGTGATTAAATCACACCAATCGCTCAGTGCCAATGCCAAAAAACGCCTAGATGCAATTGAATCCTTGGAAGAACTCGGCGCAGGCTTTATGCTCGCCAATCATGACTTAGAAATCCGCGGTGCTGGTGATTTACTCGGTGACAATCAGTCAGGTAAGATTAGTGAAATTGGTTTTAATTTGTATCATGATTTACTCAAGCGCACCATTGATGCGATGCGCGCTGGTAAGCAAATTAACCTAGACGACCCCATTAACCATGAAATTGAGATTGATACAGGTCTTGCTTGTATCATTCCTGAAACTTATCTTGGTGATGTTCATGAAAGACTCGTCTTATACAAACGCATTGCCAATGCTAAAGATAATAACGAGCTAAAAGACTTACAAATTGAGATGATTGATCGCTTCGGTTTGTTGCCAGATTCGACTAAAAATCTGTTTGCCGCTACTCAATTAAAACTTTTTTGCGAAAAAATAGGCATTGATAAAATCAGCTTATATGATGACAAAGCACACCTGACTTTCGCTGATAAAACAATTATTGAACCAATAAAAATTATCAATTTAGTGCAAAAACAGCCTAAAACCTACCAGTTAAAAGGTCAGAATCAATTAATCATCAAGCAAGAGATGCCCGAAGATATTGAACGTATTGAATTAGTCGATCAACTGCTAAGAAATCTAAACTAGCTTACGATTTCGTAAAAATGGCAATAACAATTTGAGAACAATAATGACAAATGCTATACCGCCAAGAATATCACCTGTCAAATAACTCTGTATAAAATTAAGTGCATCTACTTCCTTGCCATCAATGTCTCTCACTTTATCAATGTATAGAAATAGCTTTGTCAGTGTATTAATCAGTGATGATAATATAATTAAAAATAAAACATGTCTGAAATTAATAACGCCTTCGTCGAAGAAATTAGATAAACGGAAGTAGCGCATAATCATAATTGCAAACAGTGGCGCTAACACGCCAACTAAGGTACCTAATGGACCATAGAAAGTATTGCCACTCCAGACATCATATAAGAATATGCCACTCATTAGTGAACCCAATAAGACACCAGGAAAGGCCCATAAACCAAATAATAAAAATGCCAAAACTTTTGCACCCATTGGAAGCCATAAATAATTTCCAATCGTAATATCAATGCCATACATAAATGACATCAAGGCTGAGGTTAAAAAAACAACTATGGCAATAATAATATTATTTATATACATAAAAATCTTAAAGTAAATGAGTTGTAATAAAGGCCATTTTATTTAATTCTTTTAAATATTAAGTTTGAGAGTTTAATGCCGATATAAATAAAGACAATACCGCCAATCATGTCACCCACCAAATAAGAGCCAATATGGCCAACTGGATCTGCTAAGAATTTCTCAGCCTTGTCATAAACAAGGAAGGTTTTTAGTAGTGTACTGATTACTGCTGAGAGCAATACCAAGAAAAAAATATGGCCAATATAGATTTTTTTATCATCAAAAAAGTTAGACAAGCTAAATAAACGCATGATACTAATCGCCATAATTGGCGCAAAGCTCGACATGGTTCGGCTTAAGAGTTCTCTTTGGCTAATGTCAGCCACACTACCTTCAATCAGCACCTCGGCAATGAGATAGCCCAACAATACGCCAGGAAAAACCTTAAAGCCAAATAGTAAATACGACAATATTGCCGCACCAATCGGTAACCATAAGTAATTTCCAATAACAAAATTTGGAGAATCGAGCCCTGATATCAACACTCTAGACAAAGCTACCATTGTCAGTGCGATAAGAGTGTGCGATATAAATTGTTTGATATTCATGCAAAGATTATATGCTATGTCTACAGACAATGATACAACTCAAACTAGTCTAATTATATCTAGCCTGTCTTGAGACGGAAACAACATAAGGAATAATTTTTAGAACAGTCCAAATCACCACAATACCCCCAATCATATCGCCTACAAGGTAATGCGACAGAAAGTCTATTGGGCTAATACTAAACACTTCGCTCTTGGCATAAATCACAAATCTAGAAAGTGCATGAATGATCGCAGTAAAGAAAATTAGGAACATGATGTGTCTAAAATCAATACTTGCAAGGTTAGAAAAGTTGACCATTTTAAGTTTTTGTATAAACCAAATTGAGACCAGTGGTGCGATTGCGCCCATGATAGCGCCGATAGCGCCAAAAATAAAATTACCACCCCAAGCGTCAAATAAAACAACACCACAGAAAATACAGCTAGCTATTACACCAGGTAAAACTTGGCGTCCAAACAATAAAAATATCAAAATTTTTGCGCCAATTGGCAAGTATAGATACGAACCTACCTCAACATCAAAACCTGAGAGGTATTTCATTGCCAGAGAAGCTAAAAAAATTGCTAAAAAGGCAATCAAATTATTCATTCCATAAGACTTGACTGGTTCCATATATATATATGACTATTTTATTTTTTTACAAAAACGCCGACACCTTCTCTATTAAGGCATTGATGATTTGTTTAATTTTGTTGGTAGATCTATTTGTTAGTATATCTAAGAATCATTGCACGTCTATCAACGTCTGATTGAGTAGCGCTAATAATATCTTCACTTAACAATACGCCTACTGCTCTTTTGATGGTCGATAATGAATATTTGGCAAAATATTGATTTTTTGTAATCGCAGTAATCGTAGCATCTTTTTGATGCATAACAAACTCTAACACAGATTTTTCTACTTCTGAAAGTTGGTCAAAACCTAACTCACGTTCATAAACGTCTAATGACGCTCTTAACTCAAATAATTTTTTTAATGCATTCATATTAATTCCCCTCTAGTTTAATTGCAATTGTCTAAACAAAACGACAAGTGCATTTTGCGCTTATCATCTGTTGCTTGTTCTGATTTGATAACACCAACTGACAACAATTTTGCCACCACACGATTCACCGTTGATAGTGAAATCTTAGAAAAATAAGGATGCTTTAAAATCTCAGTAATAGTGGTTCGTTTTTGATTGCTGACAAATTCTAAAACACTACGTTCGATCTCAGAATAATCCTGAATACCAAGATCAGTCTCTTGTTCGTATAACGCTTCTCTTAATTTAAACAGTCTTTCTAACGCTTCCATATTCTCAAAAGTAGTTTAGCTAGCACTCATTATATAACAATATAGATCTAATATAGATTTTATATATGCCATAAGAATATATATTAGTAACAAACAGTGTTATAATCTAATTCAATCTTGGCATGGGGACCAAAGAATATCACTTTGTTTACCTTCTCTCCTTCAAAGAAGATCCACGCGCTAAGGTTCTTATTTAAATCAACAAGGGCTCACAAAACATTATGAATAAATCAGAATTAGTTGATGCAATTGCGTCAGAAGCAGGTATGTCTAAAGCAGATGCTGCTCGTGCATTAAACGCAACAACCGATGCAATTACTGGCGCTATGGCGAGTGGTGATGGCGTACAGTTAACAGGCTTTGGCTCTTTTGTTGTTAGAGATCGTGCAGCACGCACAGGTCGTAACCCACAGACAGGTGCATCTATCCAGATTAAGGCTTCTAAAGTAGCTGCCTTTAAAGCAGGTAAAGCATTAAAAGAAGCGGTAAACTAAAAAGACTGCTTAACAATAAAAAAGCGCCAATTGGCGCTTTTTTATTGTCTTAAATAATGCTGACTTAGAATAAAGACTCGCCATAGTTTTGCTGATACAGTTGTTCAATTTTAGTCAAATCAAATTGGTGATTTTGCGTGCCTAAATGAGCAATTTTAATCGCCCCTAATAGCCCCGCTAATTGACCCGTGGTTTTCCAATCCATGTCATTCATCAAACCATATAACAAACCTGCACGATAAGCATCACCACAGCCGGTCGGGTCTTGTGTTGCCTGCGCTTTAGCGGGTGAAATAATAATAACCTCTCCTCCAGTATAGATCTCACTACCTTCACCACCTTTGGTAACAATCAAAGCATCAACCATAGAAGCAATCGTGGCCAAATCTAACCCGGTTTTGTCTTGCAACATTTGTGACTCATAATCATTGACAGTGACATAAGTAGCTTGCTCAACAAAAGCAGTCAGCTCTTCACCTGAAAACATGGGCATACCTTGTCCGGGATCAAAAATAAAGGGAATTTCAGCCTCTGAGAATTGCTGAGCGTGCTCGATCATACCATCGCGCCCATCAGGGGAAACAATACCGATATCTGCAACACTCACATCACTGACTTTATTTTCATGGGAATTACTCATCGCACCTGGATGAAATGCGGTGATTTGGTTGTCATCCATGTCTGTTGTGATAAACGCCTGACCTGTGTAGCTACCCTCAATCACTTTCATGTGTGTGGTGTTCATATGATGCTTTTCCATCCAACTCATGTACGGCGTGAAATCTTCACCCACCGTTGCCATCGGAATTGAATTAGCGCCCAATAGGTGTAAGTTATAAGCAATATTACCACCACAACCGCCAAACTCTTTACGCATCGTTGGCACAAGAAATGAGATGTTTAACATATGTACCTTGTCGGGCAAAATATGATTTTTAAATTGATCTTGAAACACCATAATTGAATCAAAGGCGTAAGAGCCACAAATCAGTGCTGTTTTTAACATTTTATTTTTCTCCTTATTTTTCAATTCAACATAGGCAAGGCCTATGTCATCTTAATTCTTCTGGTACGGGGAAATGAACGTTTTCCTGTGCGCCACTCACTTCGATTATCTCAGTTGCACCATGATCATATAAATAGTTTATCACTTCTTGAACTAGCACTTCTGGTGCTGAAGCGCCGGCAGTGACGCCAACGGTATTCGCCCCCTCTAACCAGCTTGATTGTATTTCATCAGCGCCGTCAATTAAATAAGCGTCTTTATGTAATTTTTCGGCAATTTCTCGTAAACGATTTGAATTGCTAGAATTACTAGAACCCAGCACTAATAACAAATCAGAGTCTTGCATTAAGGTTTTAACCGCATCTTGTCGATTTTGTGTTGCATAACAAATATCGTCTTTTTTTGGTGATTTTATTTCAGGGAATTTGTCTTTAAGCGCATCAACAACCTGCTGTGTATCATCCACTGACAAAGTCGTTTGTGTTGTGTAAGACAAGTGTTCATTGGTCAAATCCAGCTTATCGACATCAGCCACGGTTTCAATCAACTCAACACTGGTGCCTTCGCTTGACTGACCTAAAGTACCCTCCACCTCAGGATGACCTTCGTGACCAATAAGAATAACCTTATGATTCTGTTTTTGTTTACGTGCCACTTCTTTATGAACTTTGGTCACCAGTGGGCAAGTGGCATCATAAACTGTGGCGCCAATATTTGCCGCTTGTTGTCGTACTGCCTGAGAAACCCCGTGTGCACTAAAAATTACCACCTCGCCAGCAGGCACTTCGGATATTTCTTTGACAAAAATAGCGCCTTTTGACTTGAGGTCATCCACCACAAATTTGTTATGTACCACTTCATTACGCACATAGATAGGAATGCCGTGTCGCTCAATAGCGCGCTCTACAATTTCAATCGCGCGATCAACACCTGCGCAAAATCCACGTGGATTAGCTAATAAAACCTTCACTCGATTTTTCCAAGTACCTCTACTTGGAACGACACATCACAGCCCGCTAATGGGTGGTTGAAATTAACGGTGATTTCATCACCATTGATTTTATCGATACAGCCTACATAGGAATCACCAATAGGAGTTTCAAATTCAACAGCAGCGTCCACTTCAACAACCATATCTTCTGGAAATTCTGAACGATTCATCACTTGTATGGCTTCATCATAAATGGGGCCAAACGCCTCATCGGAGCTTAAAAGAAAAGTTTGCAGTTTGCCAACTTTCGCTTCTTCTATGCAGGACTCTAGGCAAGGATCAAGCTGGCCGTCACCAATCTCAAATTCGAAAGGCACATCAAGCGTTTCATCGGCTAGCGCACCATTGGCGTGCGTAAGTTTGTACAGTAGTTTGTATTTAGCCATGTAGTGCTTGCAACAACTGGTGTACTTTATCACGTAAGTCCCTACGGTGCACAATCATATCAATGGCGCCTTTTTCTAACAAGAACTCACTACGTTGAAAGCCCTCAGGCAAAGTTTCACGTACCGTTTGCTCAACCACACGCGGACCGGCAAAACCAATCAACGCATTTGGCTCAGCGATATGGATATCACCCAACATCGCAAAACTGGCAGACACACCACCCATGGTTGGATCAGTCAAGATAGAGAAAAATGGAATTTTCTTATCACTTAGTAATTTTAAAATCAAAGCCGTTTTGCTCATTTGCATCAAAGAAAATAAACCTTCTTGCATACGCGCACCACCCGAAGCTGAAAAGCAAATCAGTGGCGAATTAGTTCGAATACTTTCTTGTGCGGCGCGTACAAATTTTTCACCGACCACAGAGCCCATCGAGCCGCCCATAAATTTAAACTCAAAAGCAGCAGCAACAATAGGCATGCCATTTAAGGTGCCTTTTTTAACCACCAATGCGTCTTTCTCGCCGGTGTTTTTTTGTGCTTGTAAATAACGATCTTTATATTTTTTTTGATCTTTGAACTTGAGTGGATCAACCGCAACTAAATCAGCAGCAATTTCCTCTTGACCATCAGCATCTAGGAAGCTTTCAAGTCGCACTCTGGCAGAAATACGCATATGGTGATCACAATTTGGACACACATAAGTCAGCTGTTTGAGCTCCTCTTCATATAAAGTGGACTCACACTTGGGGCATTTGCTCCACAAGCCTTCAGGAATGCTCTTTTTAACCACATTGGTAATTGACGGTAAGATTTTTTCTAGCCAACTCATAATAAATCCTTTATTTAATAGCAGCTGATATTTCAGCTGATAATGTTCCAACACTTGCTAACATTTTATCCCTATCTGTAGCGTATTGCTCAATAAATGACACCAAGGACGAGCCAACAATCACCGCATCAGCCGAAACTGAAACCGCTTTAGCTGTTGCTGCATCTTTAATACCAAAGCCTACACCCACAGGTAAATCAATATATTGACGAATTCTAGCCAGGTTAGCATTCACCGAATCAATATCTAAATGGCCGGCGCCAGTCACGCCTTTAAGTGATACGAAATACACAAAACCCGAGGCGATTTTAGCTAAAGATGCTAAACGATCGTTGGTTGTTGTTGGTGCTACGAGGAAAATAAAGTCAATATCAACACCATCTAAACACTGTTTTAAATCATGCGCCTCTTCCGGTGGCATATCGACTACCAAAACACCATCAACACCGCTTTCACTCGCCGCATCAGCAAAGGCTTGATAGCCGAATACCTCAATAGGGTTTAGGTAGCCCATCAAAACAATGGCAGTGGTGTCGTTACTTTGTCTAAATTTCTTTACTAAGTCAAGCACATCATGCAAACTCACGCCATCAGCCACAGCACGTTCATGCGATTTAGCAATCACAGGGCCATCAGCCATCGGGTCTGAAAACGGTACGCCAAGCTCAATCACATCAGCACCGTTATCGACCAATGTTTGCATCAAATCATAAGTATTATCTAAGCCACTATCGCCTGCCGTAATGAATGGAATAAACGCCTTTTGACCCTTGGGTAAATTAGAAAATACTTGGGCTAATCTTGACATGATTACTTAGCGCTAAATTCGTGCACACTGTCTACTAGCACTTTCATATTTTCAGGATTAACATCAGGAGTGATGCCATGACCTAGGTTGAAAATATGACCTGTGTCGCCCTTAAACTGGGCTAATACTTTTTTAACTTCTGCTCGCACAACTTCGGGTGTGCCATACATAACCGCAGGGTCTAAGTTACCTTGAATCGCTACCTTGCTGCCGATTTGTTGCTCGACTTCACTCAACTCAACTGTCCAATCAATACCCACGCCATCACAACCAGTATTGGCAATTTCATCTAGATGCTTACCACCATTTTTACTAAATAAAGTAATCGGCGTGTTTGGGTGTTTTGCCTTAACACCATTCACAATCTTGGACATATAGCTCAGTGAAAAATCCAAATAATGCGTCTTGGATAACACACCACCCCAGGTATCAAAAACCATCAAACTGTCTGCGCCACTTAATACTTGTTGATCTAAATAGGCGATCACACTGTCAGCTAATTTGCTTAATAATAAATGCAGCATTTGTGGGTCGTTAAATAACATCGCTTTGGTTTTGGCAAAGGTTTTACTACTACCACCTTCAATCATATAGGTGGCCAGTGTCCAAGGACTACCGCTAAAGCCAATCAGTGGTGCGCGCGTGCCTAACGCTGTTTTAATCGTAGATACGGCATCAAATACATAAGTTAAGTCATTATTGACCTCTGATGGAATCGCCTCAATATCTGCCAACGTTTGAATAGGGCGCTCAAATTTTGGCCCTTCGCCTTCGCTAAAATACAAACCCAAGCCCATTGCATCAGGAATGGTTAAGATATCAGAAAATAAAATCGCCGCATCAAGGTCGAATCGATCCATCGGCTGCATGGTTACTTCACAAGCAAGCTCGGGATTTTTACACAAACTCATAAAGTCACCCGCTTGCTTGCGAGTGGCACGATACTCAGGTAAATAGCGCCCTGCTTGGCGCATTACCCAGATAGGTGTGCGTGTTGTTGGTTGCTTTGATAAGGCGTTAAGATAGTCAAATGACATAGTGTTAAATTAAAAAAATAATAGTGCAATGATTATAACGATTTTTGCCCTAAACGCTCATATAATCGGGCATAAAAAAAGCCACATAAGTGGCTTTTTTTATTGAATGTTTGGTGTTTAGCGCTTGAATGAAGCGTAACGTGATTTAAACTTCTCAACACGACCGGCACTATCCATAATTTTTTGCTTACCTGTGTAAAAAGGATGGCAGCTAGAACACACATCTAAATGTAATTCTTCCTTACCAATGGTTGAGCGTGATTCAAAAGTATTGCCGCACGAACATACAACTTTTACGGTGTCATAATTAGGGTGGATATCTGTTTTCATATCTATAACGTTTATGTAAATCTAAAAGAGGGGGAATTATATACTATTATCATTCGCTATTCTTGATTTTTTCTCAACCGAGTTGCATTAACAATCACAATGACTGAGCTAATTGGCATCACAATTGCGGCAAATAGCGGTGTGACCTTGGCCATCATTGCCAACGGCACCATCAAGGCGTTATAAAGTAAGGCAAAAGTAATATTTTGCTTGATGATTGTTTGTGTGCGTTTCGAGAGTTGAATCGCCTCAACAATAGGCGCAAGTGTTGTCTTTAAAACCACGACATCAGCACTGGCAACGGACACATCAGCGCCTGACCCAATCGCGATACTGACATCTGCTTGCGTGAGTGCTGGCGCATCATTAATACCGTCGCCCACCATTAATACCAAACCTTGCTTTTGCAAAGACTTTATATATTGTGCCTTATCATTTGGCAACACCTCAGCGGTTACATGATCAATGCCTAATTGATTGGCTACTGATTGCGCCACTTGGATGCGATCACCACTGAGCATGGATATGGTTTTCCCCATGGTTTTTAATTGTGCGATGGTGCGTTTTGCATCTTTTTTGATCTGATCATTCAGCGCAATAAACCCTAAAATATCGTGCTCATCAGCACACCAAATACAAGTGTGGCCTTGTTGTTCTAATGTGTTGGCTTGCTCTGACCACTCAATATTTTCAGGCGCTTGAAGATAGTTTAAATTACCTACCCAATAACGCTTACCGCTAACTTTGGCTGACACACCCAAACCTGGCAACATTTCAAAATCATCTGCTAACTGTTCAATATTATGCTTGGTTGCATAGTGCACAACTGCCTTAGCAAGCGGATGTTCAGAGTGTTTCTCAATCGCACTAACGATACCAATCAATACGTTGTGATCCATTTGACTAACGACCTTATTCACTTGCGGTGACCCCAGCGTCAGGGTGCCGGTTTTATCAAATACGACATGTTTGACTTTACTCAACACCTCAAGTGCATCGCCATTTTTAATGAGTATATTACGTTTTGCAGCACTACCACTGGCAACGGCAATGCTCATTGGCGTGGCTAATCCAAACGCACAAGGACAGGTAATAATCAACACGCTGGTGGCACTAAGCAGTGCCAAATCAAAATCGGTTGGTGACCAAACTATAAATGTAATAACAGCTAGGCCCAAGGTAGTCCAAACAAAGTAAGGAATAATGCGATCAATTATGCAAACAATACGGCCTTTATTGGCTCGGGAGTTTTCGACCAAACTCACGATCTGAGCCAATGCTGATTGCCGACTTAGCTGTGTGACTTCCACCTCAAAACTGCCATTAATATTAAGCGTGCCGGCAAACACATCATCGCCCGAACGCTTATTCACTGGTAGCGATTCTCCACTGAGCAACGATTCATCAACCTCACCAGATCCTAAACGCACCACGCCATCAATCGCAATACGCTCGCCTGGCTTGATTAAGACAATATCACCAACCTCAATAGTGCTAATGGGCTTGATGAGTTCACCCTCATCTGTTTTAACCAATGCAATATTAGGCTGTAATTGTTGCAAACTGGTAGAAGCCGATAAAGCAGATTTTTTGCTAGAGGCTTCTAGATATCGACCAATCAAGATCACAAAAATGAAGTTAACCACTGTATCGAAGTACACCTCGCCTTTGGTAGAAAATCCCAACAATACATACACCGAATAAAAATAGGTTGTCAGCGCGCCAATACTAATTGGCACATCCATATTCATATAACGATTCTTAACGCCAAAATAGGCGTTTTTCAAAAATGGATAACCTGCATAAAATAAAGTAGGGGTCGCCAATGCGAAGCCCAACCATTGGAAGTACTCATGATACTGCCCGCCACTAGCACCGGTGTACATGGCAATTGAAATCCACAAAAGATTCATCATTGTAAATCCAGCAAAACCAATACGATAAAGCATGGCTTTATTTTTACGCTGTTGCGCTGCTTCAGCAACATTTTGCTCGTATGGCATGGCCGCATAACCTAAATCAGCCAATGTTTGCATAATCGATGATAGGTTAATTTTTTCTTCTTCCCAGCGAATGCGGATGCGCTTATCGGTTAGATTTACTCGTACCCAAACAATGCCATCCATTGCGCTAAGCGCACGCTCAATCAACCAAACACAAGCAGCGCAATGAATGGTATCGCTAATCAGTGTGATGGTTTTAGCGTCTGAATCAGATGATTCTAAAAATGGTTGTTGGAAAACAAGTGAATCATAAAATTCTAACGGATACTCTAAATCAACTGCCGGCAAGAGTGATGAAGTTTGTTGATCATAAAAAGCACCTAAACCACTGTCATGAATGGTTTGGCAAACACTGGCACAGCCCACACAACAAAAATCTTGCTGGGTGCTTTTAATCATCGCCTCAACCTTATTAACACGAGTTACGGGCAATCCACAGTGGTAACAACTATCGCTCATGGTGTTTGATTTTATTGTATTTTTTATACCAAGTCCTCTTATAATAGGAAGTAATCAGTTTAGCAAAATAGCTATGAAACGTTTAATACTACTTGGTTTGTTCTTATCGCTTAGCAGCACTAGCATTGCTGCAGAGCAAATTCGCTTATACAAACAATATATCGTTGGTACGCCCAAGGCTTACTTGCAAAAAGCACACGTACTAGAAGACTGCAGTGCCAAATATGAGCAAGGCACGCTGTGTATGAAAAACCACTCTCTGTCAGGCGAGAATACCGAGATTGCTTTTCGATTTTTAAACGACCGTCTAGTTTCTATTGTATTGATGGTGCCATTGGGCGATGTCAACAAAATCAAAAAAATGTTTCATGTGATGAAAACTCAGTTTGATTTAGTCCTTATTGAAAACGATAAAGAGCGTCTAGACATTATTGAAATCAGTAGCAATACTTTTGCTAAAAATGATTTCACTAAGATGATTGCTGATTTTGAAAACAGGGCCTATCAAAAACACAACATCAAATATACCTTCATCAGTAAAGATGAATTTAAAACCCAATCACGCAAAGCGCGCAACTTTACAGAAATATTTAAAGATGCACCTATCCACATGCGCGCTGCCACTTATAGTGTTGGGCGTAAAGATGGACGAGTCATAGGCACTATCAGCTTTATTGTGCCCGGCATTACTGAAGCCTATCTTGATCAAAACCCTATTGTTGAAGATTTCTAGCTCATTATTATGACTCAAATTCACGGCATTATTCTTGCAGCTGGCAAAGGCACGCGCATGAATTCATCAAAACCAAAAGTCTTACAAATACTTTCAGACAAAACCCTGCTCGGGCATGTATTAACTCAAGCTCAGAAACTGTGTTCAAAAGTACATGTGGTGTATGGCTTTGGTGGAGACCAAGTACGTCAAACCATTAATGATGATTCTATTAATTGGGTAGAACAAGTCCAGCAACTCGGTACCGGGCACGCAGTTCAACAAGCCATGCCGTCTATTAATGACGATTCAATATCCTTAGTCTTATATGGCGATGTGCCCCTCATTGAACAATCCACATTAAATGATCTAATCACTCAAGCGCAACACAGTGGTGTGGCATTACTATCTGTCGTGTTAGACAACCCCACAGGCTATGGTCGTATTATTAGACAAAACAACCAAGTCCAAGCCATTGTCGAACAAAAAGATGCCAGTGATACACAACTCGAAATTTGTGAGGTGAATACCGGTATTATGGCAGTGGACAGTGGTTTATTAAAAACTTACTTAAATGGCCTAGATTCTAACAATGCCCAAGGTGAGTTATATTTAACCGACATTATTGCAATGGCTGTGGATGATGGCAAAACCATCGCATCCGTCATTACAGACAACGAATTTGAGGTAGCTGGTGTGAACGATAAAGTACAACTTGCAGAATTAGAAAGAACCTTCCAACAAAACCAAGCCACCCAATTTATGCAGCAAGGGTTAATGTTAAAAGATCCTGCCCGTTTTGATTGCCGAGGCAGTTTAAGCTTTGGACAAGACTGTGAAATCGATGTCAATGTAGTGATTGAAGGTGAAGTGACGCTAGGTGATAATACAACCATCGCACCAAACTGCGTCATTAAAAACACCATCATTGGTAGCAACGTTTCTATACTACCTAACTCGGTAATTGAGGACGCTGTCATTGGCAATGGTGCGTCGATAGGTCCGTTCGCACGCATCCGACCAGAAGCCAACATTGGTGAAAACGCAAAAATTGGTAACTTTGTTGAGGTGAAAAAGTCCACCATTGGCAAAGGCTCAAAAGTTTCACATCTAAG